>Ga0105248_10000028_pt1 | contig 225683 bp, 188 predicted proteins | sample KBSS34metaG_FD_81524 | JGI IMG/M metagenome (GOLD analysis project Ga0105248, IMG submission 81524) | Switchgrass rhizosphere microbial communities from Kellogg Biological Station, Michigan, USA - KBS S3-4 metaG | ecosystem: Host-associated > Plants > Roots > Rhizosphere > Soil | place... | reverse complement strand
GGGGTGCTGGCCGGGGGTGGGGTGCTGGGCGGGGGTGGGGTGGCCGAACGGCTCGCGGCCCGACCAGCGGCCGCGGGCGGCGACCGGCCGCAGCCGTAGCCGCAGGTGCTCTTCGGCGGCCCGCGCCCACCAGCGCGCCACGGCGGAGGCCGGGAACGCGTCGGCCGCCTGCTCGCTGTCCCAGGCGGCGACCAGCCCCCAGCGGCGCGGCTCGGCGTCCCACGGGCCGAACGCGCCGGGGGCGCTGGTGCCGACCAGCTTCGCGAAGACGAGCCCGGGGACGCGGCGCAGCCGGACCCGGTCGAGCGCCAGGTGGGCCAGCGCGGGGCCGACCCGCCGGGCGGGCACCCGCCACAGGTCGACCGTGACCAGCGGCGGCGTGGGGCTCCGCGACCCCGCGGCCAGCGACATTGACGCCCCCTCCTCGCCGGGCTACCGTCAGACGTGTTCGAACTTGTGTTCGAACATGGTGAGGCGCCAGGCGGTCATCACGAACCACACCGGCATGGACGACATCAGCACTGACGACATCAGCACTGACGACGCCAGCAGGGACGACGCCAGACCGGAGGGTGGGACATGAACAGCCAGGCGACTCCACATCAGCCAGCTCGGCCGGCCCCGCACCAGCCAACTCAGCCAACCGCGCGTCAGCAGCAGCCCGTCCTACAGCAGCCCGTCCTACAGCAGCCGGTCCTTCAGCCGTCGGTGTGCCAGCAGCCCACTCTGTACCCAGCCCGGCGCCGGCTTCCCCAGCCGCCGCTCCCGCAGTCTGCCCCGGAGGTGCGACAGGTTCCCGCGGACCGCCGGGTGGCGGTCCCGGCGGCCGGGATGCCGCGCCGCTCCCGGGACGACCTGCTGGCAGCGGCCCGGCATGGCCTGGCCGAGGCGGCGTTCGCCCACCCGGCGGGGGAGCGGTACGCCGTGGCGCATCTCGCCGCGCTGCGGGTGGCCGCGGCCGTGCTGGCGGACCGGGCCCGGCCGCGGCCGGGCCGACGTGGCCGGCCGGTGAGCGCCTGGCGGCTGCTGGCCCAGGTCGCTCCGGAGCTGGGCGAATGGGCCGACTTCTTCGCCGCGGGCGCGCCGCGGCGGGCGGCGGCGGAGGCCGGCTTGTCGGTCGTCTCCGCCCGCGAGGCCGACGACCTCGTCCGGCAGGTGGAGATCTTCCTCGGCGTGGTGGAGGAGGTCCTCGGCCTGCCGTCCCAGCCGGCGCTCACCGGGACGGTGCCGGGCACGGCCCGTTCCGGGACGGACTAGCCGTGGCACTCGCCAGGGCGGCGAACCCGGTCCGCCCCACCACGCCCGCCGCCCCGAGCCGCGAAGGCCGGGGCGTGACGCGCGAAGCCCGCGAAACCTCCGACCCGCTTGAGAACCGTGACCCGCGTGGCACCCGCGACCTGGCCGCGCCGGTGGTGGCCGCGCTGCGCGACCTGCGGGAGCTGCGGGACCTGCGGGAGATCGCCGGCGGCCCCGAGGGTCGGGCCGACCCGCCCGACCTCACCGACCCGGACCGGACGCTGCCGGTGCCGGCGGCGCTCGCCGCGCTGCTGCCGCGGCGCGCGCTGCCGCGCGGCGCGACGGTGGCCGTCGAGGGGTCGGCGGCGCTGCTGCTCGCCGTGCTCGCCGAGCCGTCCCGGGCCGGGGCGTGGTGCGCGGTGGTCGGCTGCCCCGCGCTCGGCCTGCTCGCCGCGGCGGAGGCCGGGATCGTGCTGGAACGGCTGGTCCTGGTGCCCGATCCGGGGCCGCGCTGGCCGGTGGTCGTCGCCGCGTTGGTCGACGCGCTGGACGTGGTCGCGGTCCGCCCGCCGGTCCGGGGCGCCGCGACGGGGACGGCCGGGGCGCCCCGGCGGCTCACGGCCCGGGCCCGGGAACGGGGCTGCGTGCTGGTCCCGGTCGGCGAGGGCTGGGAGGGCGCCGACCTGCGCCTGGCCGCCGCGGAGCGTTCCTTCCACGGCCTCGGCCAGGGGCACGGCCACCTGCGCGGCACCCGGCTGCTGGTCCGGGTGTCCGGCCGCGGCGCCGCCACCCGCGCGCGCAGCGGCTGGCTCACCGTCGCCGGCACGAACCCCACCAGCGCAGGCCCGCGGCCCGGGGGAGAAGCGCCGGGCACGTCGGGGCCGCTGCGCGCCGAGGGGGTGGCCTAGATGCCGGTGCGGATGCTTGCCCTGCACTGCTGGGACTGGCCGACGACGGCGGCGGGCGCCGGCCCCGACGTGGCCGCCGCTGTCGTCGAAGCGAACCAGGTCGTCGCGGTGACCCTGGCCGCCCGTGCCGCCGGCGTGCTGCCCGGGCTGCGCCGGCGCGATGCTCAGGGGCGCTGCCCCGAGCTGCGGCTGCTGCCCGCCGACCCGGAACGGGACGCCAGGGTGTTCGAACCGGTGGTGGCCGCCGTCGAGACCGTCGTCCCCGGCGCCGAGGTGACCCAGCCCGGCGACTGCCTGGTGCCGGTCCGCGGCGCCGCCCGCTACTTCGGCGGCGAGACGCTGGTGATCGCCCAGGTCCGCGGCGCGGTCGCCGCCGCGTTGGCCGCCCTGCCCACCGGCGGGGCTGCCGGCGGGACGGCTGCCGGCGGGGGCGCGGCGGCCGGGCCGCGTGGCTCGGCGCGCCGCGGCGGCCCGTGCGGCCTCGGTGACCGGGCCGCCCTGGCCGGCCTGGCGGGTGGGAACGCCCCGAGCGGCGGCCCCGCCGCCGACGCGGTCGCGGGTTCGGCCGCGGCGGCGCGCTACTCGTTCGGGATCGCCGACGGGCCGTTCGCGGCGGCGGTGGCGGCCCGGCTCGGCGAGATCGTGCCCGCCGGCGCCGCGGCGGCCTTCCTCGCCCCCCTGCCGGTGGAGCTGCTCGACCGGCCCGAGCTCACCGGGCTGCTGCGCCGGCTCGGGCTGCCCACCCTGGGCGCGTTCGCGGCGCTGCCCGCGGGGGAGGTGCTCGCCCGGTTCGGCCCGGACGGGGCGCGCGCGCATCGGCTTGCCCGCGGCGACGACGAGCGGCTGCCGGTGCCCCGGGTGGTCCCACCGGACCTCACCGTCCAGACCGAGCTCGACCCGCCCGCCGACAACGTCGACCAGGTCGTCTTCGTCGCCCGCCGGCTCGCCGAGGACGCCCACGCCCGGCTGTCGGCTGCGGGGCTGGCCTGCGCCCGGGTCGCGATCGAGGCCGAGACCGAGCACGGCGAGCACCTGCGCCGGATCTGGCGGCACGACGGCCCGCTGACCGCCGCCGCCATCACCGACCGGATCCGCTGGCAGCTCGACGGCTGGCTGACCGCCGCGAACGCCGCCGGCGGGTCCACGAGACGGGCCGCCCCGGACGCGGGTTCTTCCCCGCCGCATTCGGGGCGGCCTCCCCAGCCGGCCCGGGTCACCCGGATCCGGGTGACCCCGCAGGACCTGCTCACCGCCGACGGCCGCCAGACGGGGTTGTGGGGAGAGCCGGGCGCGGCCGACGGTCGGGTGCGCCGCGCGCTCGACCGGGTACAGGGGCTGCTCGGCCCGGAGGCCGTCCTCACCGCCGAGGTGCGCGGCGGCCGCGACCCGCTGGCGGCGGTCCGGCTGGTGCCGTGGGGAGAGCCCCGCGGCCCGCGCGACCCGGCCGAGGCGGAGCGGGCCACCGCCCCCTGGCCCGGCCGGCTGCCCACGCCTGCGCCAGCCACCGTACTCGCCGAGCCCCGTCCCGCGGCGCTGCTCGACGCCACCGGCGAGCCCGTCGTCGTCAGCGGGCGGGCGGCGGCCACCGCCACGCCCGCCTGGCTGGCCGTCGACGGCCGCCCGCCGGCCCGGGTCGTCGGCTGGGCCGGGCCGTGGCCGGTCGACGAGCGCTGGTGGGAACCCGCCGGCCGACGCCGGGCCCGGTTCCAGCTCGTCACCGACGACGGCTCGGCCTGCCTGCTGTTCGTCGAGTCCGGCCGCTGGTGGTGGGAGGCGTCGTACGGCTGACGGAGGCGAGCGTTGCCCGTCGGTGGGTCGGGCCCGTCGGTGGGTCGGGCGTGGCGGCGGTCGGGCGTGGCTGGCGCCTTGGCGCCTTGGCGCCTTGGCGGCTCAGGTGGCCTGGCGGCTCAGGGTGGCCTGGCGGCTCAGGTGGCCGATCACGGGGGCGTTCGCCTCGCCCGGCCGACGGTTCGAAGATCGCCAGATGTGTATCCAGATCCGAACTCGGGGCGCTCGCCCGTTCGGATTCCAGTACACAACTGGCGATCAAGCTCGGATGTGGTGGTGCGGCCGGGCGAACGGTGGCTGACGCGGCACCAGGTAGCTCGGTGACCTGGGGTAGCTCGGTGGCCTGGGCGGTCTGCGTCTGGGCGGCACGGCTCGGGTGTTGTTCGGGAGTTTCGGTGTTTCGGGGAGGTTCGCGGTGAGCTGGTGGAACCCGGCGGTGTCCTGGGCGGAGCTGGAGCGGCGGATGTCGGGCCGTCCGGCGCACCCGGACGCGAGGCGGGACGGACCCGGGGACGGACCCGTCGGGGACGGCGGCGACGCCCCGGCCTGGACGCGGCACCGGGAGCCGTACCGCCCCTCCCCGGAGCTGGCCGCCGCCGCGGCCGCCGCGGCCACCCGCGGCGGCGACGGCGGCGGGGCGCCCGCGGGCGAGCCGTACGCCGAGCTGCACTGCCACTCCGCGTTCAGCTTCCTCGACGGGGCCAGCCAGCCGGAGGATCTCGTCGAGGAGGCCGCCCGGCTCGGGCTGTCCGCGTTGGCCCTTACCGACCACGACGGCATGTACGGGGTGGTCCGGTTCGCGGAGGCGGCCGGCGAGGTGGGCCTGCCGACCCTCTACGGAGTGGAGGTTTCCCTCGACCTGCCCGCCCCGCGCCCCGGCGTGCCCGACCCGGACGGCGAGCACCTGCTCGTGCTGGCCCGCACCCCGGAGGGATACCGGCGGCTGTCCAGGGCCGTGTCCGACGCGCACCTCGCCGGCGGGGAGAAGGGCCGCCCGCTGACCAGCCTCGACGTGCTCACCGCCGCGGCCGGCGACGGGCACTGGCAGATCCTCACCGGCTGCCGCAAGGGCGTCGTGCCGGCCGCCCTCGCCGCCGGCGGGGCCGACGCCGCCCGGGACAGCCTCGACGGACTGGTCGCCCGGTTCGGCCGGGACAACGTCGCCGTCGAGCTGTGGGACCATGCCCAGCCGCTCGACTCCGCCCGCAACGACACCCTGTACGAGCTCGCCCGCGACGCCGGGCTCGCCTGCGTCGCCACGAACAACGTCCACTACGCCACCCCGTCGGCCGGCCGGCTCGCCGCCGTCATGGCCTCGATCCGCGCCCGGCGCGCCCTCGACGACATGGACGGCCACCTGCCACCGGCCGGCTTCGCGCACCTGCGGTCCGGCGGTGAGATGAGCGACCGGTTCGCCCGCTACCCGGGCGCGGTCGCGGCGTCCGCCCGGATCGGCAAGGAATGCTCCTTCGACCTGCGTCTCGTCGCACCCCGGCTGCCGGACTTCCCGGTGCCGCCCGGCCACACCGAGGCCAGCTGGCTGCGGCTGCTGACGATGCAGGGCGCCGCCCGCCGCTACGGCCCGGCGGCGCGGGAGCGGGTACCCGGCGCCTACGACCAGCTCGCCCACGAGCTCACCCTGATCGAGTCGCTCGGCTTCCCCGGCTACTTCCTGATCGTCCACGACATCGTCGAGTTCTGCCGCCGGGAGGACATCCTCTGCCAGGGCCGCGGCTCGGCGGCGAACTCGGCGGTCTGCTACGCGCTGGGCATCACCGGCGTCGACGCGGTCTCGTTCGGGCTGCTGTTCGAACGCTTCCTCGCTCCGGAGCGCGACGGCCCGCCCGATATCGACCTGGACATCGAGTCCGGGCGGCGCGAGGAGGTCATCCAGTACGTCTACGGCCGCTACGGCCGGGACCGGGCCGCCCAGGTCGCCAACGTCATCAGCTACCGGTCCCGTTCGGCGGTCCGCGACGTCGCCCGCGCGCTCGGCTTCTCGCCCGGCCAGCAGGACGCCTGGTCCACCGGCATCGACCGCTGGTCCCCCCTGCCCGCTACCGCTGCGCCTCCGGTGCCCGTGCCCGTGCCCGTGCCGGTGGCGGGGGCCGCGGCTCCGGTGGCGGTGGCGGCGGCGGGCCCGGTGACTGGCGCCCGGGGCTCGGTGGCGGTGGGCCTGGCGACTGTGGCCCCGGCGGTGTCCGCCCCTGCCCCGGCGGTGGCGGGGCCGCCGACCTCCACCGCCGCGGCCGTGGCATCGCCCGGTCCGGTGTCCGCGCAGGCTGTGGTCCCGGCGGCGTCCGCTCGGACGTCGGCCCCGACCTCGGCGGCCTCGGCAGCGGCCCCGGCCCGGCCCCTGGTCCCGGAGAGGAACCGGCCCCCGGTCCCGGAGAGGACAGCAGCAGCGGCCTCGGCCCCGACGGCGACCCCGGTCGCGACGGCGGCGCTGGCTGTGACGTCTGCCCGGGCCGGGGATGCTCCGACCCCGGCCCGGGCGTCGACCCCGACCCCGGCCTTGGCGTCGGCCCCGACCCCGACCCCGGCCTTGGCGTCGGCCCCGACCCCGACCCCGGCCTTGGCGTCGGCCCCGGCCCCGGCCTCGGCGGCGACTTCGGTCTCCGTGGGGATGACTTCGGTCTCCGGGGGGATCTCGACGGCGCCTCTGACCTTGGCGTCGGCCCCGACACCGACCTTGGCCTGCGATCTCGGCGTCCTGTCAGACGGTGCGAACAATCGTGTCAGGCGCTATGGGGCCGAGGAGGCCCCGATACGCCCCACAACGCCTGACAGGACGGTCGGCCTGCCCGCAGCGTCTGACGGGATGACCGCCTCGCCCGCGGCGTCTGATGGGACGCGGGCCGCGGCGCTGGGGGGTGCGGATGCCCAGGTGGGGGCGTCCGTCCGCGCCGCGTCGGCCAGCTCCGTCGAGCCGCGGGATCGGATCGGGTCGGAGATCCCGGACGAGGTGGTGCGGCTCGCCGGGCAGCTGCTCGGTTTTCCGCGGCATCTGGGCATCCACTCGGGCGGGATGGTGATCTGCGACCGGCCGGTGGCCGAGGTGGTGCCGGTGGAATGGGCGCGGATGCCGGGGCGGACCGTCATTCAGTGGGACAAGGACGACTGTGCCGTAGCGGGGCTGGTCAAGTTCGACCTGCTGGGCCTCGGGATGCTCGGCATGCTGCACGGCGCGTTCGAGCTGATCCGCTCTCACCACGGCCGTGACCTCGACCTGGGTGAGATTCCGCCGGAGGACCCGGCGGTCTACGACATGCTCTGCGCCGCCGACTCCATCGGGGTCTTCCAGGTGGAAAGCCGCGCCCAGATGGCGACGCTGCCGCGGCTGCGTCCCCGCCGCTTCTACGACCTGGTCGTCGAGGTGGCGCTCATCCGACCCGGCCCGATCCAGGGCGGATCGGTACATCCCTACATCCGGCGGCGCAACGGCGCCGAGGAGGTCACCTACCCGCATCCGCTGCTGGAGCGCTCCCTGAAGAAGACCCTGGGGATCCCGCTCTTCCAGGAGCAGCTCATGCAGATGGCGATCGACATCGCCGGCTTCTCCGCCGCCGAGGCCGACCAGCTCCGCCGGGCGATGGGCGCCAAGCGGGCGACCGAGCGGATCGACCGGCTGCGCACCCGCTTCTACGAGGGCATGGCCGCGAACGGGATCGTGGGGGAGACGGCCGACGAGTTGTACGCGAAGCTCGCCGCGTTCGCGAACTTCGGCTTCCCCGAGAGCCACTCGGTGAGCTTCGCCTTCCTCGTTTACGCCAGCGCCTGGATCAAGCTCTACTACCCGGCGGTGTTCTGCGCGGCGTTGCTGAACGCCCAGCCGATGGGCTTCTACTCGCCGCAGAGCCTGGTCGCCGATGCCCGCCGCCACGGCGTCACCGTCCACGGCCCCGACCTGAACGTCTCCGGCGTCGGCGCCATCCTGGAGACCCTCCCGCCCCCCCGCCGGCCCGAGGAAGAACCGGCGGCCCGCGCGATCGCCCCGCCGGTGCCCCCGGCAGCGGGACTGGCTCCGGCAGCGGGACTGGCCTCGGCAGCGGGACTGGCCTCGGGAACCGAGCCGCGGGTGCCGGGAGCCGCGGGCACCCCCGGAACGGCAACCACCCCCACCACCCCCACCACCGCCGTCACCGCCGGAGACCCGGAGACTCCGGCGGCCCCGGCGGCCCCGGCGGCCCCGGCGGTGGCGCCCGGCAGCAGGGACGCGGGCTGGCTCGTCGACGCCGACCGGGTGGCGGGCCGGGACCCGGCCGTCCGGCTGGGCCTGGCCGGGGTGCGCCTCATCGGCACGGCGAATGCCGAGAAGATCGTCGCCGCGCGCGCCGCGGGTGGTCCGTTCCGGGACCCGGCCGACCTCGCCCGCCGGACCGGGCTGGTTGCCGCCCAGCTGGAGGCGCTTGCGACGGCCGGCGCGTTCGGCTGCTTCGGGATGGCCCGGCGGGAGGCGCTGTGGGCGGCCGGTGCCGCGGCGGAGGCTCGCCCGGGCAGGCTGGAGGGGATGACCGTCGGCGCGGACCCGGCCGTGATCGCCGACTACCTGCCGGGGATGACCGCCGCCGAGGAGGTCGTCGCCGACCTGTGGGCGACCGGGATCACCCCGGGCCGCTACCCGACCGAGTTCGTCCGGGACCGGCTGGACGCGCTCGGGGTGGTCACCGCGGCGGGGCTGGCCGGCCTGGCGGCGGACGGGCGGGTCGTCGTGGCCGGGGTGGTCACCCACCGGCAGCGCCCGGCGACCGCCGGCGGGACCACCTTCCTCAACCTGGAGGACGAGACCGGGCTGGTGAACGTCATCTGCTCCCGCGGGTTGTGGGTCCGGCACCGGACGGTCGCCACGTCCGCGCCCGCGCTGATCGTCCGGGGGAGGCTGGAGAAGGCCGACGGCGTGGTGAACGTGATCGCGGAACGCCTGGAACGCCTCCCGATCGCCGTAGCCCGCGCCTCCCGGGACTTCCGGTAGCCACCGGGCGCATCCCCAGACAAGCCGTCGCCGTGACACTGCCGTTCGATTACCATCGGTTATCTTTGACGCTGCCGTTGTTACTGAGCGTGGGAGTTGCCGATGGCTCGCTGGATGATGACGGTCGCCGGAGTCTCCGTCGGCGGGCTGGTCGTCGGCGTGGTCATCGGGTTCTCGCTGCCGTCCCGATGACGGTCGCCCGGCCAGCCGCCCTCGGCGCGCAGCTGGACCCACGGCACGCCGCAGTCTGGCGGGGCCTCGCGGACGTCCTCGCCGCCGCCGGCCCGGCCGGGGCCCCGCTGACCGTCGTCGACGCCGGCGGGGGCAGCGGTGGCTTCGCCGTGCCCCTCGCCCGGCGCGGCCACCGGGTGACCGTCGTCGACCCGAGCCAGGACGCGCTCGCCGCGCTTGCCCGGCGCGCAGCCGACGCGGGCGTCGCCGACCGGATCACCGGCCGGCAGGGCGACCTGGCCGAGCTCGCCGCCGCAGCGGGACCCGCCGTCGCCGCCGCCGGCGGGGCCGACCTGCTGCTCTGCCACGCCGTCCTCGACCAGGTCGACGACCCGGAACGGTCGCTGGCCGCGGCGATGCGGGTGCTGCGCCCCGGCGGCTGGCTCAGCCTGCTCGTCGCCGGCCGGCCCGGCGCGGTGCTCGCCCGGGCGCTCGCCGGCCGCTTCGGCGAGGCGGCCCAGGTGCTCGCGTCCGGCGGGGAGAAGGCCGGCCGCGACGACAGGGCGGTCCCCGGGCGCGAGACTGGTCATGCGGAATCCACCCGACGCTTCGACACGGACGAGGCCATGACCCTGGTGCGGGCGGCCGGCGCTGAGGTGGTCGCGGTCCACGGCGTCCGGGTTTTCGCCGACCTCGCCGGGCCGCCGCACCAGCCCGGCCCCGGCCCCGGCGCGGCCGACCGGGAGCCGCCCGCCGGCTGGGCCGCCCAGCTCGCCGCCCTGGAGGCCGCCGTGTCCGCCCGCCCGCCCTACCGCGACCTGGCCGCCCAGCTCCACCTGCTCGCCCGCCGCACCCCCGCCCCGCTGGGCCCGGCCACCCGATGACGGGCCTCTCCGCGGCGGCCGGGCGGGGCGACGGCGCCGGGCCAGGGAGCGGGATCGGGCCGGGGAGCGGGATCGGGCCGGGCAGTGCGGCCGGATCGGATGGTGCGGCCGGGCCGGGCGGTGCGGCTGGATCGGATGGTGCGGCCGGGCCGGGCAGTGCGGCCGCGCGGTCGACCAGCGCGATCCTGCACGTCGACATGGACGCGTTCTTCGCCGCCGTGACGCTGCTCGGTCGGCCGGAGTTACGCGGCCGACCGGTGATCATCGGTGGTGGCACCCGCGGGGTGGTGCTCTCCGCGACCTATGAGGCGCGGGCGTTCGGCGTGCACAGCGCGATGCCGGTCGCCCGGGCCCGGCGGCTGTGCCCGTCCGCGGTGGTGTTGCCACCCGAGCGGGACCGGATCGGCGAGGTCTCGGGCCGGGTGATGGCGATCCTGCGGGACGTCACGCCACTGGTCGCGCCGCTGTCCGTGGACGAGGCCTTTCTCGACGTGTCCGGCGCCCGCCGGCTGTTCGGCACCCCGGAGCAGATAGCCCAGGCGATCCGGGCCCGGGTGGCCGCCGAGGAGGGGATCACCTGCTCGGTCGGGGTGGCACCGACGATGTTCGTCGCGAAGATCGCCTCGACGCGGAGCAAGCCGGACGGCCTGCTCGTCGTCCCGCCGGACGGGGTGCTCGCGTTCCTGCATCCGCTGCCGACGTCGGCGCTGTGGGGCGTGGGGCGCACGACGGAGGCGGCGCTCGACCGGCTCGGCCTGCGGACCATCGGCGACATCGCGGACTGCCCGTTGCCGACGCTGCGCCGGGCGGTCGGTGACGCGTCGGCGCGGCATCTGCACGCCCTCGCCCACGGCCGCGACGCGCGCGTCGTCGACCCGGACACGTCCGAGGTCGGGATCAGCGCCGAGCACACGCTGCCCGTCGACGTCGCGGAGGTGGACCGGCTCGCCCGGGAGCTGCTGCGGCTGTCGGGTCAGGTGGCGCGCCGGCTGCGGGGCCGAGGCCGGGTCGCCCGCACGATCGGGATCAAGGTCCGGTTCGCGGACTTCACGACGGTCACCCGGGCGCGGACGCTGCGGGAGCCCACCGACGTGAGCCAGGAGATCTACACCACGGCGCTGGCACTTCTGGACGCCGCGGCGCTCGACGGCCGGGCGGTCCGCCTCGTCGGCGTCCGCGCCACGGGCCTCACCGAGCCCGGCGTGACCGGCCACCAGCTGGCCTTCGACGAGCGCCCCGTCGGCTGGGCCCACCTGGACCGGGCCACCGACGCCGCCACCCACCGCTTCGGCACCGGCACGGTGACCCCCGCCAGCCTCCTACCCCGCCAGCCTCCTCGCGGCGCGCCAACCCCTGACACCCCGTGAACCCAGCGCGCAAGATATCGCCCGAAACGGTGGTGCGATCTGGTCACATGCAGCGCCCGTGCCCGCACGGAGCGAACCAGAATGACGGTTCAATTCTCCCAGCGGCGGCGCCAGCGCTCCTCGAAGCGTTCGGTGATGCTCTGGCGGGGGCGGCGGCGTGGGCCGGTGGCGCGGCGGCCGGTTTCGGTGCCGCGGCCGCTCATGCGGCGTAGGTCGCCGGCGCCACGGACGGCGGCGGTCAGCATGATCGAGAATCCGAGGATGCCGAGGATGACCGTGAGTACGGGTAGTTGGCTGAGCACGACGCCGACGATCAGCATCGCGAGTCCGAGGACGAACAGCACGGCGTTGCGACGAATCCGGCGCACCAGATAGGCACGCGGCGTAGTCGAACGGACAGTGCTCGCAAATTTGGGGTCGTCCTCGACAAGAGCGCGCTCGATCTGCTCGAGCATGCGCTGCTCGTTCTCCGAGAGCGGCATCGACGCTCCTCCCACGGCCGGTAGGACGAACCTAACCAAGGATAGGCATCCGAGGGCGGCCGTGGTAGACAACCGGCCATCCTCGGTACCCGGCCGTAACACCGAATAGGTACCCCGTGGACACCGTGGTCCGCGGTCGCGCGGTCTGGCTCGGGGCATCGGCTCGGCGGACGACCAGCTGGCGGGTATGCCAGCGGAAGCCCGGCCTCGTCGTCCCTGTGTCGCAAGCGTAATCAAGCAGGGGCCCATCTGGCCGCGCGAATGTCCGGCTCTTGTCAGGACCTTGTCCCGGTGGATCAGGCTCGCCCCGCCGGTTCGGCCGGCTCCGCCGGCTCGCCGGCCCCGTCCCGCCAGGCCGGACCGGCCCCGTCCCGCCCGGCCGGACCGGGCCCGGCCGGCGTCGGGTCGGGGGATCGACGCTGCCAGGCCCGCTCGTCGGATCCGTAGGCGCCCGACCGGGTCAGCCTGCGTAGCACGGACGGCGGGGCGACCTGGGCGACCAGCCGGCGGCTGCGAGGCGCGACCGCCAGCAGGGCGTCGAGTGCGATGCCCACGTCGGCGCCGATGGCACCGGCCCCGTCGCCGAGCGGGGTGCCCGGCGGGGCGTAGCGGACCCGCTCCTCGGCCCAGCCGATCCGTCGCAGTGCCGCCAGCGCGGCGACCACCCGCTCGTCCGCGGCCTCCGGCCCGGCCGCCAGGTACCCGGACAGACGCGCCACGACCATCCGGGGCGAGTCACTGGGCCGCAGCGGGATGCCGAGGTCGGTGGCGACGTCCAGCAGCTCGGCCCAGCCGGCGCGGACCCGCTCCTGCGCCTGGACGGGCCCGGCGCCGGCCGCGCCGCCGGCCGCGCGAGCCCGCGGGCCCGCGCGCAGCCGGCGGCGCCGGATGATCCGCCGGGCGATCGCCGGCGCGAACAGCAGGCCGAGCACGGCCAGCGCGACCAGCAGCCAGATGCCGACCCACAGGGCGACGTGGGCCGCCCGGCTCATCCCGCCGGCGCCGGCCGGGCTGCCCGCCGTCGACCCGGGGGCCGGGGTCTGCGCCTGCGCCCCGGTCTCGGTCTGGTGCTGGTCGGGGCCGGGCGACCACGTGGTGTCGCCGAGGCCGCGCAGGTCTCCCGACGGCGTCGGGTTGAAGGTGATCCAGCCCGTTCCGGGCAGCCAGACCTCGGTCCAGGCGTGCCGGTTGCCTTCCTTGTAGAGGACGGAGCCGTCGGCCTGCGGAGCACCGAAGGCGAATCCGGTCGCGACCCGGGCCGGGATGCCGAGCGTCCGCACCAGCGCCGTCATCGCCGTGGCGTAGTCGACGCAGAACCCGCGCCTGGCGTTGAACAGGAAGTTGGTGAGCGAGCCGGCGTTGGCCGTCTGGTCGTAGGTGAACGTGGAGCCGCGCAGGTACCGCTCCAGCGCGCTGACCTTGTCGTAGTTGCCGCGGGCGCCGGCCGTCACCTGTCGGGCCAGCGTCGCGACCCGGGGGTCCAGGCCGGTCGGGAGCGCGCGGTCGGCGGCGAGCTCGGCGGGCACCGGGCCGGTGGCCAGCCGCTGGGCCGTCGTCGGCTCCGGGATGCGGGCCTCGACCGTGTAGGTCGCGCCGGCCGCCGACGTGCCAGTCTCGGCGTAGAGCGTGCCCGCGGCCGGATCCAGCCACCAGCTGCCCTGCAGGCCGGTGACCGACGCCGGCACGCCCGGCACGGGCAGCTCGGTCGCGTGGAAGTCGGGATGGACCGCGACCGTCACCGTGAACGTCGTCGTCGTGACGCCCACGGCCGGCCCGGGCAGGCCGGCGTCCAGCGGTGTGTCGCCCGCGCCGGGCAGCCGCGCCGACGTGAAGCGCTCGCCGTCGAACGTGTCGAGCGCGGAGTCCCGCAGGAACACCTTCTGGAGGCTGCCGGGGTCGTCGGTGCGCACGCTGATGCGCGGCGCGCTGAGGTCGTCGCGGCGCAGCGCGTCGGCGATCTCGGCGGTCGACGTGCCGTCGGCGTTCGCGGGCTGCGGCGCGCTCGAGGTACCCGCGGACGGCTGCGCTCCCGGCGTGCCGGCGGCGGCTCCCGCGCTCGGCGTCGGCGTGGCCGACTGCGTGGTCTGGCCCGGGATGGCGCCGGCCTGGCCGGGGCCCTGACTCGGATCCGGGGCGTAGCTGGGCGCCGGGGTGGCGCCGTCGGTGCGCGGCGTCGGCTCGAAGGCGATCCAGCTGGTGCCGGGCAGCCAGACCTCCGGCCAGGCGTGTGCGTCGCCGTTGCGGATCAGGCGGCTGCCGTCGGCCTGGCGGACGCCGTCGACGAAGCCGACGGCGACCCGGGCCGGGATGCCGAGCGAACGGACGAGCACGGTCATCGCCGAGGCGAACTGCTCGCAGTAGCCACGCTTGCTGCCGAAGAGGAACTCGCCGAGCGCGCCGGGCTTGTTCGTCGGCGCGCCGTTGAGGTCGTAGGTGAAGGCGCCGCCGCGGAAGTAGTCCTGGAGGGCGCGGACCTTGTCGTAGTTGGTCGTGCGGCCCCGGGTGAGCTGCCGCGCGAGCGTGCCGACCCGCGGGTCGAGGCCCTTGGGCAGCGCGACGTCGACCCCGAGGGCCGCCGGCGGCGCTCCCGTCGCGGTCAGCTCGGCGCTCGTCGGCGACGGGTTGACGGCGCTGACCGTGTAGGTGATGCCGGAGGTGTTGGCGTGCGCGGCGAAGATCGTGCCGGTCGACCGGTCGAGCCGCCAGTCGCCGCCGAGGTCCTTGACCGCCGTGGGAATGCCCGGCACCGGCAGGTAGACGTCCGGGTAGCCGGCCCTGATCGAGATCGTCGCGACCGTCTCGGCGATGGTCAGGCCCGCGGGCGGTCCCGGCAGGCCCCGCTCGATCCGGTCGTCGGAGCCGGCCTCGAGCTGGCGCATGTTGAACGCGTTGCCGTCGAAGTCGTCCAGGGCGACCTGGCGCAGCCGCAGCTGCGCGTCCGGGTCGCTCGGGCGCAGCACCGTCATCACCGGCTTGTCGGGGTCGTCGTGCAGGCGCTGGGTGAGGGTCGCCATCGGCGGGCTCACCTTCGTCTGCGAGCTGCCCGGGCCGTCACCGCCGGCGGAGCCGCTGTCCCGGTTGACCAGCCCGTGGCCGTTCAGCGACGGGGTGACGACGGGGACAACGACGGCGAGCAGTACGGCGCCGAAGGCGACACGCCCGGCCAGGCCGCCGAGCAGCAGCCCTGACCGGTTCTCCCCGTGGGTGGTGACCAGCCGTCCCCACCGGCGCAGCGCCCAGCGGCCGTCGAGCATGAGCAGCGCCAGGAAGCCGAGCACGCCGAGGGCGAACGGCAGCACGCCGACGCCGTTGGGCAGCACCGCGGCGGGCACGGCGAACAGGCCCAGCAGCGGCAGCCCGGCCAGCGTCGGGCGGCCGGCGGTCACCGCCAGCAGGTCGACGACCATCGCCACGAGCGCGACGCCGAGCACGGTCAGCACGACCAGGCCCGGCCGGCTCGGCACCGGCGCGGCCAGCCGCGACATGTCGCCGCGGCCGTCGGACATCAGCTCGGTGAGCCGGGCGAGGCTGGCGCCGTTCGGGATGACGACGAGCCACGCCTCGGCGCGGGTGCACAGCGCGGTGAGCGTCACAAGCAGGCCGGCGAGGCTGAGGACGATCGTCGTGAACGGGCCGAACCCGACGCGGCGGCCGAGCGCGGCGATCCCGACGACGACGAGCACGGCGAGCAGGACCGGCCCGAACCACCACCACAGGCCACGGAACAGCGGCGTGAGCGCGAGCGCGCACGTCACCGACGCGAACGCGCCGACGGCCGTCGCGAGCCACTGGCCGTGCGCGCTCGTCTGGCCGGTGCGCACCTGCGCGCCGATGCGGGTGGCGGTGGGCATGGCCGGCCGGGTCATCGCGGCACCTCGCTCACTGCGGCCGGGCCGCCGTTCGGGCCCGTCAACGGGGCCCTGCCCAGGCCCGCGCGGCCGGCGGCGCCCAACCAGGGCGCGGCGCCAGGCGCCGACGTCGGCGACCAGCCGCCGGCGTAGCGGACGGTCGGCAGCGCCACCCGCGGCCACTCGTCGGCCAGCCTGCTGCCGCGGCCGGCGACGAGCACCCGCCAGCCGGCCCGGGTGAACGCGAGCTCGCAGCCGGCCAGGTCGCCCTCGGTCTCCTGGGCCTCGCCCCAGCGGGAGAGGTCGACGAGCACGGCGACGGCCGGCGCCGAGCGCGGCCGCATCGCGCCGAGCCGGCGGGCGACGTCCGGCGACGTCTGCCCGAGGACGACGACGAGCATTCCGCCGTCGCCGGCGGCGATCGCAGAGTAGGCCGCGGCCGGGTCGTCCTCGGGGACCTGGGTCACGACCGCGAGCTCGTCGAGCAGCGGGTTGACGGTGCGCGCGGAGGTGACGGCGGCCAGGCCGCGCTGGGTGACAAGGCGCACGCCGTAGCCGCTGCGGGCGAGGTGCGCGCCGATCGAGCCGGCCGCGCTCACTCCCCATTCGAACGGCGAGTCCGGGCCGACGTAGTGGCCCCAGGAGCCGAGATGGTCGTCGAGCAGCACCGTCGCGCCGCCGACGCGGGGCTTCTCCTCCCGGCGCACCATCAGCTCGCCGACGCGGGCGGTCGTCCGCCAGTGCACCCGGCGCAGGTCGTCGCCGGACCGGTACGGCCGGGTGGTGGGCTCGTCCTCGCCGTGCAGCGCCGAGCGCCGCTGGGTCGAGACGGCGGCGTGCGGCTCCGCCCGGGTGGCCGGGATCGTCTCGATCGCCGGGGGCACGACCAGCTCGTCGCGGCTGCGGAACGCCCGGGTCAGCTCGCAGAAGCCGAACGGGTCGGCGAGGCGGATCGACATCGGGCCGAGCTGGTAGCGCCCGCGGTGCGTCGCCCGCAGGTCGTAGGACAGGTCCCGGGTGCCGCCCGGCTCGACCCGGTCGAGCACGAAGCGCGCCCGGGCGCCGAGCTCCTCGGGCACCCGGTCCTCGACGAGCAGCACCGAGGTGGGCAACCGGCTCATGTTGTCCAGCCGGACGTGCACCTGCGCCGACCGGCCGGCGATGACCCGAGGGGGGTCGATCCGCCGGGTGCAGGCCAGCCGGTAACGCGTCCGGGAGACGAACACAGCGGCGCACAGCGGCAGCAGGACGAGCAGCAGCGCCACCCGGAGCAGGTCCTGCTCGCCGAGCACCAGCGCGGAGACGGCGCAGGCGGCGCCAGCGGCCAGGAAGGAGCGGCCGCGGACGGTCAGCCCGCGCAGGGCGGCGGCGAGGTCACGCACCCCGGGCCCGTCAGTGGCCGCGGCGCGGCGGCCGGGCCGTCGAACCGCCGGGGCGCGGGATCGGCGTGCGGGCGACGAGGTCGGCGAGCAGCCGCGCGGCGATGTCGACGGCCGGCTCGCCGGACATCGCGAGCTCGGGGCGCAGCAGCAGCCGGTGCGCGAGCACGGGCACGAGCAGCGCCTGCACGTCGTCGGGCAGGACGAACGACCGGCGGTCGAGCGCGGCGGCGGACCGGGCGGTGCGGATCAGGTGCAGCGCGGCGCGCGGGGAGGCGCCGAGCACGATCTCCGGATGCCGGCGGGTCGCGCCGACCAGCTCGACGATGTACTGCCGGACCTCGTCGGCGACGTGCACGCCGCGCACCAGTGAGGACATCTTGACGATCTCGGCGGCGGAGGCGACCGGCACGACGTCGGTCAGCGGGTCGGCGTTGCCGTGGCTGTCGAGCATCGAGAACTCGGCGGCGGGCGACGGGTAGCCCATCGAGATCCGGGCGGTGAACCGGTCGCGCTGGGCCTCCGGCAGCGGGCGGGTGCCTTCCATCTCGACCGGGTTCTGCGTGGCGATCACCATGAACGGCGACTCCAGCCGGTAGCTGACGCCGTCGACCGTGACCTGCTGCTCCTCCATGCACTCCAGCAGCGCGGACTGGGCCTTGGGCTCGGCCCGGTTGATCTCGTCGCCGACGACGATGTTCGCGAAGACCGGGCCGGGGCGGAACTCGAAGTCGCGGGTGCCCTGGTTGTAGACGCTCACGCCGGTGACGTCGCCAGGCAGCAGGTCCGGGGTGAACTGGATCCGCCGGACCCGGGCGTCGATCGAGCGGGCGAGCGCCTTGGCGAGCATCGTCTTGCCGACGCCGGGCACGTCCTCGATGAGCAGGTGGCCCTCGGCCAGCAGGACGACGAGCGCGGCCCTGATCGCCTCGGGCTTGCCGTCGATCACCGCGGCTACCGAGCGCTGGACCCGGTCGGCGACGTCGGCGAGCTGGCCGAGATCGCCGGCGGGGTCGCGCCAGTGCAGAACTCCTGGCTCCGTCGCCACGTGGGCCCTCCTCCGGGATCAACGGATCGGTCCGGCCCCCGGCGGGAGCTCTCCATTCCCGAGTGTGACATCCCAGCGGGCCATCCTTGCGTGCAAGGGCGGCAAACCGTGACCCGGGGGAGGGGATGCCACTCCGGTGCGCGACGACGTGGCGCACCGTAGTGGTGCCGATGGCCTGCCAGCAGGCTCCCGCCGGGACAGGACGGGCCTCTCGGGCTTCGGCGTACCGGGCGCCGTGGCGCCGGACCACCGAGAGTTCACCGCGCCCGGTCGGCGTTCTTCCGCCGGTCATCACGGCACACGGTCAGGACTGCGCGGCCTATCAACGCCGGCGATGACCGTTGACCCGATTGTGCCGCCTTTACCTCCGTCGAATTGGCGTACTTCTTGCGGTGTGGCCCGCGGTCCGTCCGGGCCACCGGCGGGCGTACGGAACGACGTCGCGAGGGCGTCGGCCTGGCGGTGGGGGAAGCGTCCTCTCCGGGGTGTCGTGGGGGTGTGGGGTGGGGGAGAGTGGGGTACAGTGGCGCGCAGTGGGGGACGGCGAAGCACTGGTGGCCTGTTTGCGGACCGACGAGCGGATCCGCGGGCGGACCGCCGACCGTGGCGCATGACCCCGCGCTGGTGAGCGAGGAGGGGCGCCGATGTTTCTCGGTAGCCACTCACCGCGACTGGACGACAAGGGCCGGCTCACGCTGCCCGCGAAGTTCCGTGAGGAGCTGGAAGGAGGACTCGTGATTACCAAAGGGCAGGAACGCTGTCTTTATGTGTTCCCCCTGGCCGAGTTCTCCAGAATCAGTGAGTCGCTGCGCACTGCGCCAGTTACGGCGAAGTCGTTGCGCGACTACAGCCGGGTGTTCTTCTCCTCGGCCAGCGACGACGTCCCGGACAGGCAGGGCCGGATCAACATCCCGGCGTCGCTGCGCGAGTACGCCGGGCTGACTCGGGAGTGCGTCGTCAACGGCGCGAACACCCGCGTCGAGATCTGGGACTCCGAGCGCTGGGCCGCCTATCTGTCCGCGCAGGAGGAGAGCTTCGCGGAGCTGTCCGAGGAGGTGCTGCCCGGCGTCATCTAGCGCTCCTCGGCGCACGCGACGCCGGGACGCACACCACCGAGCCTCAGGAGCACCCGGGAGACCGGGCACCCCCGAGCGGCCCGCGGCCCCGATCCCGCGGCGGGCATCCCCAGCAGCTGAACAGCACGTCAGCACCTGGAACAGCACGTCGTCGCATGTCGAGATCTCCTCCCGCCCGCCTCCGGGCGCCACTTCCCCGGCGCCCGGCGGCCCGGCGGGGCGGGACCGGACGCACGCCGAACCCGCTCGTCTCCGCCCGCCAGGCACGCCGTCCTGGCGCCTCCCGGCGCCCACGGCGCACCCCCCGGGGCGACTGAGGCGGGCATGCCCGCACCAGCCCTCCGCCGGCCCGGCCGCGTGGGACCGGTCAGGAACGGCCCAGTCGAGGAGGGCGGCGAGCGGTGCAGGCCAGCCACATCCCGGTCCTGCTCGACCGGGTCCGCGACCTCCTCGTCCCGGCCCTGAGCCAGCCGGACGCCGTCGCCGTCGACGCCACCCTCGGCCTCGGCGGGCACGCCGAGGCCCTGCTTCGCCAGCTGCCCGAGCTGCGCCTCGTCGGCCTGGACCGGGACCCGCACGCCCTCGCCGCCAGCCGCGACCGGCTCGCCTTCGCCGCCGACCGCGTCACCTTCGTGCACGCCGTCTACGACGAGCTGCCGGCCGTGCTGGACCGCCTCGCCATCCCCTCCGTGCATGCGGTGCTGTTCGACCTGGGCGTCTCGTCGCTGCAGCTCGACACCGACGACCGCGGCTTCGCCTACTCCCGGGACGCCCCCCTGGACATGCGGATGGACCCGACGGCGCCGCGCACCGCCGCCGACGTCCTGAACAGCTACGACGGGGCGACGCTCGCCCGGGTGCTGCGCCGCTACGGCGAGGAGCCGTTCGCCCGGCGGATCGCCGCCGCGGTCGTGGCCGAGCGGGCCCGCGCCCCGTTCACCACCTCGGCCCGGCTCGTCGAGCTGGTACGCGCCTCGATCCCGGCGGCGGCGCGACGCACCGGCGGCAACCCGGCCAAGCGCACGTTCCAGGCGCTGCGGATCGAGGTCAACGCCGAGCTGGACGTACTCGACCGGGCGCTGCCCGCGGCGCTCGGCCGGCTCGCCGTGGGCGGTCGGATCGCCGTGCTCGCCTACCACTCCCTGGAGGACCGGATGGTCAAGCGGGCACTCGCCCAGGTCACGACGACGAACGCGCCGCCGGACCTGCCCGTCGTGCCCGCGAGCGCCGAGCCGACCTTCCGCCTGGTCACCCGTGGGTCGCAGGCGCCGTCCGACGCGGAGGTGACGGCGAACCCGCGGGCGGCCTCCGCCCGGCTGCGCGCCGCCGAGCGGATCAGACCGCCCGCCACCGATGGACCGGCACGCCTCAGGGAAGGACCACGATGACCGCCGCGCCGAACGACGAGCACCTGCCGATGTCGGACGGTGCGACGGCGCTCGCGCCGCAGGCCGGCGCGGCCCCAGCCCCGGCTCCCGCCCCGCGCCGGGCCCGGCCGGCGCCCGCTCGCCCGGCGCGGCCGCGCCGGGCCGCGCCGCGGCCCGCGGCCGCCGAGCCGACGCGCCAGCCCGCCCGGTCCGCGGCGGCCGCCCCGGCAACCGAGCCGGCCACCCGGCCGGCGCCCCGCCCGAGGCCGCGTCCCGCCCCGCGGGTCACCCCCGCACCCGGCCCGTCGGCGCTGGCGCGAGCCCGGGCCAAGGCCGCCCGCACGCCGCGGGCACCGCGGGCGCCGTTCGTGATCCTGCTGCTGGTGCTCATGGGCAGCGGTCTCGTCTGCCTGCTGCTGCTGAACACCGCGCTCAGCGAGAACGCGTTCAAGGAGCACGCGCTGCAGACGACCTCCAGCACGCTCGCCGACCAGGAGGAGGCACTGGCCGTCCAGTCGGACCGGCTGTCCGCCCCGGGCGCGCTCGCCGGCCGGGCGCAGGGCCTCGGCATGCAGCCCGGTGGGCTGCCGAAGTACCTGCCGTCGGGCACCCCGCTGCCGCCCGGCGCCCGGGTGGTCGCCGGCAGCGCGGACGAGAACGGCGGCGTCACCCTCTACGTCGTGCCCGCCCCCGGCCAGCCGGCCGCCGCCGCCCCGGCGGCGGGCCAGCCGGCCAGCGGCCCGGCCGCGGGCCAGCCGGCCGGCCAGCCGTCCGGCCAGCCGAGTCAGCCAGCGGGCCAGACCGGCCAGGGCGCGACCGGCCAGGAGACGGACGCCGGCGCGGGGACGTCCGGGCGGTGAGCTCCACGCTCCTCCCGCCCGGCGGCCGCACCCGCCTGCGGCTGGTGACGGAGGGGACGCGGACCGGCTCTGCCCGGGCCGGCCGGCCGACCAGGAGCGACCGCGCCCGGCCGGAGGCGGCCCGGTCCGCAGCCCGGGCGGCCGCCGCGCGCCGCGCGTCGGGTGGTCGCCCGCCGCGGCGCCGGCCACCGGGCCGGCCACGGCGGCGCCCGCTCGCCAGCTCGCGGCGCCGGCTGCGGATCGGCGTGCTGATCATGGCGTCGCTGCTGCTCGTGCTCGCCGGCCGGCTCACCCAGCTGCAGGGCTTCAACGCGGCCACCTACGCCCGGCAGGCCGAGAAGCAGCGCATGCAGGAGATCACCCTGCCGGCGGTCCGTGGCGAGATCACCGACCGCAACGGCGCGACGCTCGCCCAGGACGTCGACGCCCGCGCCGTCTCCGCCAACCCCAGCATCATCAAGGACCCGGCCGCCGTCGCCGCGAAGCTCGCGCCGCTGGTCGGCCAGCCGGCGGACACGATCAGGGAGAAGCTCACGCACGACCGCACGCGGCTGTTCGTCTACATCGCCCGCGGCCTCGACCCCAGCGTGGAGTCGAAGGTCAAGAAGCTCGACCTCACCGGCGTCTACCTGCTCGACGAGCGCCGCCGGGTCTATCCGAATGGAACGGTCGCGTCGAACGTCGTCGGCTACACCCGCTTCGGCGACAACGACCTGCTCGTCGGCAATGGCGGGATCGAGCTCCAGTACGACGGCGAGCTGCGTGGCCGGGACGGCACCCGGACGCTGGAGACCGACCCGGCCGGCCGGGAGATCCCGTCGGCACACAACAGCGAGAAGGCGCCCGTCGAGGGCTCCGACCTGCGGCTGACCCTGGACACCGACATCCAGTGGGAGGCGCAGACCGCGATCGCCGACGCGGTTCGGGAGAACGAGGCCGACGCCGGCACCATCGTGATCATGGATCCGCGGACCGGCGACATCCTGGCGATGGCGGACGCGCCGGACTTCGACCCGAACAACGTCGGCGCCGCCAACCAGGCCGCGCTCGGCAACCGGGCCACCGGGACCGCGTTCGAGCCCGGCAGCGTCAACAAGGTCACCCCGATGGCCGCCGCGCTCGACCGCGGCCTGATCACCGCGACCAGCCCGATCACGGTCCCGCCGAGCATCCGCCGCGGCGGCTCCCAGATCGTCGACGCCGAGGCGCACGGCACGCAGCAGCTGACCGCCGCCGGGGTGCTCGCCCACTCGAGCAACATCGGCACGGTGCTCGTCTCGGAGAAGGTCGGCGAGTCGGGGCTGGAGGCGACGATGCGCAAGTTCGGCCTCGGCCAGCGGACCGGGCTCGGCTTCCCCGGCGAGAGCGCCGGCCAGCTCGCGCCGTCGTCGAAGTGGTCGGGCTCGCAGGCGGCCACGATCGCCTACGGCCAGGGTATGAGCGTGACGGCCCTGCAGATGGCCTCCGTCTACGCGACGATCGCCAACGGCGGGGTGCGGATGACGCCGCGGCTGGTTGACGCCATCGCCACGAGCGGCGGCGCGCTGGCCCCGACGCCGCGGTCGCCCGGAGTGCGCGTCGTGAGCGCGCGGACCGCGCACACGCTGTCCGAGATGCTCGAGCAGGTCACGACGTCGAACGGAACCGCGCCCGCCGCCGCCGTCCCCGGCTACCGGGCCGCCGGCAAGACCGGCACCGCCTACCAGGTCGACCCGTCCTGCGGCTGCTACTTCGGCAAGGACGGCCAGCGGTACGTCTCGTCGTTCATCGGGTACGCCCCGGCCGACAACCCCCGCGTGGTGATCGCGGTCGTCCTGGACAACCCCAAGGGGCAGCATTTCGGCGGGCTCGCGGCCGCGCCGGTGTTCCAGAAGGTGCTGACCTTCACCCTCGCGACGCTCGGCGTGGCGCCGGCCGGCGCCGCGGCGCCGCAGCTGCCGCTGACCCAGCCCGGCTTCGCCGACGAGGCCGCGTCCGACCGGCCGGCCGCCGGCGACCAGGCCGGCGCCGGCGGCGTGACGGGGCCGCCGGGAACGACGGCCGCGGACGTCGGCGCCGGCCAGGGGGCGAGCCCGCCGGCCGGCGCCTCGCCACCCGCGAGATGACCGGCATCCGGGCCGGCGGCGGGCCGCGCGGAAATGTCCTTCCCGGCGGCGTCCGGCGGCGTCTGTCCGCGGCGTCCGCGCGGCCACGGGGCGACACCCACGGCAGGCGCGAGGCCGCGCCGGGTGCCCTACTAAGGTCGACGGCGTGACCTCTCCGGCACTGCGCCCGGCCCGACCGCCGGCCCGCACGCTCACCGACCTGCGCGGCCTGCTGGCCGGGCTCGGGAGCGACGTGGCCGCCGGACCGCCCGGCCCCGCGGCTGACGCCGCCGGCGACGTCGTGCTGAGCGGGGTCACCCACGACTCCCGCGCGGTGCGCCCCGGCGACCTGTACGCGGCGCTGCCCGGCGCGCACGCACACGGCGCGGACTTCGCCGCCGACGCGGTCGCGGCGGGTGCCGTCGCCGTCCTGACCGACACCGCCGGCGCCGCGGCGCTGACCGGCGCCGTCGCCGTGCCGGTGGTCGTCACCGGCAGCCCGCGCCGCGACGTCGCCCAGGTCGCGGACTGGCTGTACGGCCAGCCGTCGCGCCAGCTGACGCTGCTGGGCGTCACCGGCACGAACGGCAAGACCACGTCGGCGTTCCTCATCGACGCCGGCCTGCGCGCCGCGGGCCACCGCACCGGCCTGCTCGGCACCGTCGAGACCCGGGTCGGCGACGAGCGGATCGACTCGGTCCGCACCACGCCGGAGGCCGCCGACCTGCAGGCGCTGTTCGCGCTGATGGTCGAGCGGCGGGTCACGGCGGCCACGATGGAGGTCTCCAGCCACGCCCTGGCGCAGCACCGGGTCGACGGGCTGCGGTTCGCCGCCGCGCTGTTCACCAACCTGAGCCAGGACCACCTCGACTACCACCCGACGATGCGGGACTACTTCGAGGCGAAGGCGCTGCTGTTCGAGCCGGAACGGTCCGCGGCGGCCGTCATCGCCGTCGACCCGGCGAACGGCCCCTGGGGCGCTGAGCTCGCCGCCCGGGTGCCCGGTTCGGTCACGTTCGCGCCGGGTCCGAGGGCCGACTGGTGGCCCGACGACCTGGTCGTCGGCGAGCGGGGGAGCACGTTCACCGCCCGCGGCCCCGGCGCGCGGCGGGTGCCGGTCCAGGTGCGCCTGCCCGGCATGTTCAACGTCGTCAACGCGCTCGGCGCGCTCGCCCTGCTGGTCACGGCGGGTGTCCCGGCCGAGGCCGCCGCCGCCGGGATCGGCGAGCTGGCGGGCGTCCCGGGCCGGATGGAGCGGGTCGAGGCCGGGCAGCCGTACCTGGCGCTGGTCGACTACGCGCACACCCCGGACGCCGTCGAGACCGTGCTCGGCTCGGTGCGTGGCCTGGTCCCCGGCCGGCTGATCGTCGTCCTCGGCTGTGGTGGCGACCGGGACCGGGCCAAGCGGCCGCTGATGGGCGCCGCCGCGGCCCGGCTGGCCGACCTGGCGTTCTTCACGAACGACAACCCGCGCTCGGAGGATCCGGCGGAGATCCTCGCGCAGATGAGCGCCGGGGTCGCCGGGGCCGGCACGTCCACGGCGAAGGTCACCGTCATCCCCGACCGGGCGGAGGCGATCGCCGCCGCCGTGGCCGAGGCCGGCCCGGGCGACGCCGTCGTCCTCGCCGGTAAGGGGCACGAGCGTGGTCAGGAGCAGCACGGCGTGAAGACACCGTTCGACGACCGAGAGGTGCTCGCCGCGGCGATCACCGCCGCGACCGGCGGCCGGGCCGGCGACACGCCCGGCGCCGCCCGGCCGGCGGCCCCCGGACCACGGACGGTCCGCCGGTGATCCCGGTCGCCCTGGCCGAGGTGGCCGCGGCCACCGGCGGGCGCCTCGACGGCGGCGCCGACCCGGCCGCGCTCGTCACCTCGGTGGTCGTCGACTCCCGGCTGGTCGCCCCCGGGGCGCTGTTCGTCGCCCTGCCGGGTGAGCGCGCCGACGGGCACGACTTCGCGCCCGGCGCTGCGGCGGCCGGCGCGGTGGCGGTGCTCGCGGCCCGCCCGGTCGGCGTGCCGGCGGTGCTGGTGGCCGACCCGGCGGCCGGGCTGATCGCGCTCGCCGGGCATGTCCGCACCCTCGCGAAGGCCGCGGTGCTGGCCGTCACCGGCTCGTCCGGCAAGACGACCACGAAGGACCTGCTCGCGGACCTCGTCGGCACGCTGGGCCCGACGATCGCCCCGCCCGGCTCGTTCAACAACGAGGTCGGGCTGCCGCTCACGCTGCTGCGCCTCGAGGAGAGCACCGAGTACGCGGTGCTGGAGATGGGCGCTCGCGGCGTCGGTCACATCGCGGCGCTGTGCGCGATCGCCCAGCCGCACGTGGGGCTGGTGCTGAACGTCGGCTCGGCGCACGTCGGCGAGTACCCCGAAGGCCGCGCCGGCATCGCCCAGGCCAAGGGTGAGCTCGCCGAGGCCGCCACCGACACCGTCGTCCTCAACGCCGACGACCCGCTGGTCGCCGCGATGCGCTCCCGGGCCGCCGGCCGAGTGGTGACGTTCGGCCTCGACCCGGGCGCCGACGTGCGCGCCGAGCAGGTCGCGCTCGACCAGGCCGGCCGGGCGTCGTTCGACCTGCTCGCCGGCGGCGAGCGCCACCGGGTGCGGCTCACCCTGGTCGGTGGTCACCAGGTCGGCAACGCGCTCGCCGCCGCGGCCGGCGCGGTCGCGGTCGGGATGACGCCCGCCGCCGCGGCCGAGGCGCTCACCGCCGCCCGGCCGCGCAGCCGCTGGCGGATGGAGGTGACGACCGCCCCGTCGGGGCTGGTCGTCGTGAACGACGCCTACAACGCCAACCCGGAGTCGATGCGGGCCGCCCTGCGCGCGCTCGTCGGCCTGGGCGGCGCCGCGCCGGCGCCGGCCTCGGGGCTCGCGGGCGGCCACGCATCGGGCGGCCACGCATCGGGCGGCCACGCATCGGGCGGCCACGCATCGGGCGGCTCGACCGGTGACGGGGGCGGCGGCCGGCGGCGGACGTGGGCGGTGCTCGGCCCGATGGCCGAGCTCGGCGTCTTCGCCGACGACGAGCACGCCGAGCTCGGCCGGTTCGCCGCCGAGCTCGGGATCGACCGGGTGCTGGCGGTCGGGCCCGACGCGCGTCCGCTCGCCGCCGCGGCGGCGGCGGCCGGGGCCCAGGTCGACTGGGTCGGCGACGTCGGCGCGGCGGGCGGCTGGCTCGCCGCCGCCGGCCTCGGCGCTGCCGACGTCGTGCTGGTCAAGGCGAGCCGGGCGTACGGGCTGGAACGCCTCGCCCGGGCGCTGATGGAGCCGGGCGCCGGCGGCGACGACCCGTCCGGCAGCCTCGACCGGTGAGGCGACGGCGGCCGGGGTCACGGGGCGCACAGGCACGCGGGGCACAGGCACGGGGGCGACGGGAAGGCACCGGCGGCGCGAGAGACGCCGTGATCGAGGGGACGTGGGAAAGGGTGTTTAGCTGGGCCCGCGGGCCACAGGGCGCGCAGGCAGCCGTGGAGGCCGCCGACCGGGGCGGCGCGGGGTGAGGGGTGTTCTCGTCGCGGCCTCGGTCGCGTTGGTGGTGGCGCTGCTGGGCACCCCCTGGGTGATCCGGCTGTTTCGCCGGCAGGGCTACGGCCAGGAGATCCGTGAGGACGGGCCGTCGACCCATCTGAAGAAGCGCGGGACGCCGACGATGGGCGGCACCGTGATCGTGGTCGCGTCGCTGCTCGGCTACTTCATCGCGCACCTGGCGACGGGCGTGGGATTCACCGCGTCCGGCCTGCTGGTGCTCATGGTGATGACCGGGCTCGGTGTCGTCGGCTTCCTGGACGACTACATCAAGATCCGCAAGCAGCGCAGCCTCGGGCTGACCGCGCGGATGAAGTTCGCCGGCCAGGCGGCCGTCGCGCTCGCGTTCGGCCTGCTGGCCGTGCGGTTCAAGAACGCGGGCGGCCTGCTGCCCGGCTCCACCTTCATCTCGATCGTGCGCGACACCGAGATCTCGGTGGGCATCGTCGGCTTCCCGCTGCTTGCCTGGATGGTCATCGCGGCGACGTCGAACGCGGTGAACCTCACCGACGGCCTCGACGGGCTGGCGGCCGGCACGTCGGCGATGGTCTTCGGCGCCTACGTGGTGATCTCGTTCTGGCAGTTCGGCAACCTGTGCGAACCGGGCCACCTGGAGGCCGGCTGCTACCTCGTGCGGGACCCGCTCGACGTGGCGCTGGTCGCGGCGTCCGCGATGGGCGCCTGCTTCGGGTTCCTGTGGTGGAACGCCAGTCCGGCGAAGATCTTCATGGGGGACACCGGGTCGCTCGCGCTCGGTGGCGCGTTCGCCAGCATCGCCATCGTCAGCCGGACCGAGCTGCTGCTGTTCGTCCTCGGCGGCCTGTTCGTCATCGAGACCGTGTCGGTGATCGTCCAGGTGGCCGGGTTCCGGCTGACGAAGAAACGCGTGTTCAACATGGCGCCGATCCACCACCACTTCGAGCTGGCCGACTGGCCGGAGACGACCGTCATCATCCGGTTCTGGATCGTCTCCGGGCTCGCGGTCGCCTTCGGGCTCGGCCTGTTCTACGCCGAGTTCCTCTCCCACGGCGGCAGCCCGTGACAGGCGACCGCTCCGACGGCTCGGCCGGCTTTGGAGAGGGCCCCGCGGTGGACGACCTGAAGGGCGTGCCGGTGACGGTCGTCGGCGTCGGCGTGTCCGGCGCCGCCGCCGCGCGGGCCCTGCTCGGGCTCGGCGCCCGGGTCCGCGTCGTCGACGCCGGCGACGGCGAGCGGGCCCAGGCGACCGCCGCCGAGCTGCGCGCCGCCGGCGCCGAGGTCAGCCTCGGCGGCCTCCCGGACGGTCCGGACGGCGCCCGGCTCGTCGTCACCTCGCCGGGCGTGCCGCCGCGCACGCCGCTGCTGGCCGCCGCGCATGCCGCCGGCGTGCCGGTCTGGGGCGAGATCGAGCTGGCCTGGCGGGTCCGGCCGGAAGCCCGCTGGCTCGCGGTCACCGGCACCAACGGCAAGACGACGACGACCGAGATGCTCGGCGCGATCCTCGCCGCCGCCGGCCGCCGGTCCGCGACGGCCGGCAACATCGGCGCGCCGATGGTCACCGCCGCCCTCACCGAGCCGCCCTACGAGACGCTCGCCGTCGAGCTGTCCAGCTTCCAGTTGCACTACACCGACACGGCGGCGCCGGTCGCGGCCACGATCCTCAACGTCGCCCCCGACCACCTCGACTGGCACGGCAGCCCAGACGCCTACGCCGCCGACAAGGCCCGGATCTGGCGGCACCCGGGCACGATCGCCGTCGGCAACGCGGACGACCCGGCCAGCCGGGACCTGCTCGGCCACGCTCCCGGCCGCCGGGTCACCTTCGGGCTCGACCCGGCCACCGCCGACGTCACCCTCGAGGGTGGGCAGCTCGTCGACCGCGCGTTCGGCGGCGGCCCGCTCGTCGCGGTCGCCGACCTGCTCGGCGGGCCGCGCGGCGCGACGACCGTCGCCGGCGACCGCGGGCCGGGCCGGCACCTGATCGCCAACGCGCTCGCCGCCGCCGCGCTCGCCCGCGCGGACGGCGTCGAGCCCGCGGCGATCGCGGCGGCGCTGGCCGGCTACCGGCCGGGCGCGCACCGCGACGCCCACGTCGTCACCGTCCACGGCGTCCGCTACGTCGACGACAGCAAGGCCACCAACCCGCACGCGGCCGCCGCGTCGCTGACCGCCTACCCGTCGGTGGTGTGGATCGCGGGCGGCCTCAACAAGGGCCTGGAGTTCGACGAGCTGGTCGTGACGGCCCGCGACCGGCTGCGCGCCGTGGTCCTGATCGGGCGCTGCGCGGGCGAGATCGCCGCAGCTCTCGCCCGACACGCCCCCGATGTCCCCGTGGAAAGGGCCGCGGGCATGGACGATGCGGTGAAGGCTGCGGCGCGCCTGGCGGGGACTGGCGACACGGTCCTGCTCGCGCCCGCCGCCGCCTCGATGGACATGTTCCGCGACTACGCCGAGCGTGGTGACCTGTTCGCCGCCGCGGCCCGTCGTCGAACGCTCCGGGGCACCCGCCCGTCGGGTGGGCTGGCCCCGGGCAGCTAGGCGAGGCCCGCTCCCGCAGGAGCGACCCTGGAGCGACGGAGTCGAGGAGGCTGGCGGCAGCGTGCGCGAGGCGCCGAGCTCCAGGTCGGGTGCGGGGCCCGTCGGCTCCGGAGCCGTGGCAAGCCAGCGCGCGCACGCCGGCGGCCCGCGCGCCGGCTCGCCCGCCCGTCCCCGGGCGGCCGCCGACGGCGAGGACGGCTCGAGCGGCGGCCGGGGCGGCGCCGGCCCAGGCGGCGGCCGCGGCCGTCCGGAGCGGCGTGATCCGCAGGCGCCGGCCAGGGACGCCCGGCCCGGCTCGCGGGAACGGCCACCGGGGGAGACCAGGCCGGCGCGCGAGCCGCGGCCGGAAGCACCCGCACCAACCCCCACCCGCTCCGCCCCGACCCCCGCCCGCTCCGCCCCGACCCCCACCCGCTCCGCGACGGCCGGGACCGCGGCGACGGCCAGGACTCCGGCGACGGCGAGGACCTCGGCGACGGCCAAGACTCCCGCGCCGGCCAAGAGCGCGAAGGCCGCCCCGGCCGCCAGGACCGCCGCCGCCCGCGGCGCGCCCACGCCCCGCGGCGCCGCGCCGGGCCGGGCTGGCGCGGCGCCGCCGGGCGGCGCGAACCCGCCGGGCGGCTCGGCCCGGCGGGCGACGAACCTGCGCGACGCGATGGCTCCGGCCGTGCGCCGGCCCGGAGTCCGCCCGGCCACGGGCGCGCGGGACGGCCACGCCGCGACGACGGCCCGCCCCGGCGACGACGAGGCCGGTCGGGCGCCGCGGCGGCGCGGCCCCGCCGGACGGCTCGGCCCCGGCAAGGCGATCCCGGGCCGGTCCGCGGCCGGGAAGTCCGCGGCCGGGCGGAGCGGCGCCGCGGTTCCGGGCGCCGGGCGGCCCGGTCAGCGTCGCGCCCTGCTGCGCCCCGTTCCGGACCTGGACGCCACGGGCACGGCACTCGCGAAGCTGCCCCTGCTGGAGCGGCCGCTGGCCTCCTACTACCTGCTGGGCTCGTCGGCGGGCCTGCTGCTGCTGCTCGGCCTGGTGATGGTGCTGTCCGCGTCGAACGTCCGCTCGTTCGAGGCGTTCGGCTCCTCATACACGATCTTCGTTCGGCAGGCGACCTGGATGGGCATCGGCCTGCCGGTGCTGCTGGCCGCGAGCCGGATGCCGGTGCGGCTGTTCCGCCGGGTCGCCTACCCACTGATGGCGGTCTCGCTGCTGCTCCTGCTGGCGGTGCTCTCCCCGCTCGGCGTGACGTCCAACGGGGCCCAGCGGTGGGTCGGCGTCGGCTCGCTTACCCTGCAGCCGAGCGAGCTCGCCAAGCTCGCGCTCGTGCTGTGGTCGGCCGACCTGCTGACCCGCAAGCGCCGCCTGCTCGGCGACTGGAAGCATCTGATCATCCCGATCGTGCCGATGGCGGTGCTGATCGGCGGCCTGATCATGCTGCAGCCGGACATGGGCACCACGATCGTCGTGTTCTCGGTGTTGTTCGTCGTGCTGTGGGTGGTGGGCACGCCCGGCCGGGTCTACGGCGGCCTGCTCGGCGTGATCGCCCTCATCGGCACGATTCTGGCCGTGATCGAGCCCTACCGGCTCGAACGGCTGCTTTCCTACCGGGACCCGTTCGACAACGCCACCGGCAGCGGCTGGCAGGCCGTCCACGGGATCTATGCGCTGTCGTCCGGCGGCTGGTGGGGCGAGGGGCTCGGCGCGTCCCGGGAGAAGTGGCCGGACCTGCTGCCCGCGTCCTACACCGACTTCATCCTCGCGATCATCGGCGAGGAGCTCGGACTGCTCGGCTGCCTGCTCGTCGTGTTGCTGTTCGGCGTCTTCGGCTACGCCGGGCTGCGGGTGGCGCACCGCACCGACAACCACTTCGTCCGGCTCGCCGCCGCCGGCTCGACGGGCTGGATCCTCACCCAGGCCGTGGTGAACATGGGCGCCGTCGTCGGCCTGCTGCCGATCACCGGCATCCCGCTGCCGCTGGTGTCGTTCGGCGGCTCGTCGCTGGTGCCGACCATGCTCTCGATCGGCATGCTGCTCGCGTTCGCCCGCTCCGAGCCCGCCGCGGCCCGGCTGCTGGCCGAGCGGGCCCGCGAGCGCCGCGAGGCCCGCCGCGCCCGCCAGGGCCGCCGCGGGCCAGCCGGAGCGCCCGCGCCGGCCCGCGCCGACAGGGCGACGGCGAACCGGCCGGCCGGCGAACGCCGACGCCGGGAACGCCCCGGTCGGGAGCGTCCGGACCTGGAGCGTCCGGCGCAGGAGCGTCCCGACCGGGACCGTCCGGCGCAGGAGCGTCCGGCTCGGGCGCGGCCAGCCAGACAGCGGCCAGCACGGGAACGTCCAGATCGGCAGCGGCCCGGCGGTGAGCGCGTCGACCAGTACCGATCCGCCGGGAACCGCGCGGGCCGGGTCGGTCCGGACCGGGACCGGTCCGGCGGTGAGGCGGCGGCCCCGGAGCGTCGCGCCCCGGGCCGCTCCGATGCCGACCCTGGTGGCGGCCGAGTCCGCCGCCCCCGCCCGGCCACCGGTGGCGTCCGCTCGGACGGCGTCGCCGGGGGCCCGCCGCCGCGCCCGAGCGGGGCCGCGGCTCGCCGCGCGCCGCGTGCAGACCCGGACGACGGCGGCACGCCCGGCGCCGGCTCGCCGGGCGGCACGCGACGCCGCCCGGCCGCCGAGCCCGGGCCCTACCGGCGCACCCGCCGGGACCCCGACGGACCACCCACCGCCGGCTGACCCCCCGTCGCCACTGACTCCGCACCCCCGGCTGCTCTCCGCCGCCGCCACCAAACCCGCACCGCCGGCTGCTCTCCGCCGCCGCCACCAAACCCGCACCGCCGGCTGCTCTCCGCCGCCGCCACCAAACCCGCACCGCCGGCTGCCCCCGCCGTCGCCCTTGATTCCGCGCCGCCGGCTGCCCTCCCCCGCCGCCCAGCATGATCGGCGGGTTGTGCCCCCGGGCGGTCGCGCGCCGCGCAGAGGGCGAGGCCGGCCGGTCGAGGGGCGCTGGTCGAGGACTCGGGGGAGGCGCTGCGGGCCAGCCGCTCCGGGTGGCCGGGCGGTGTGCCATCGTAAGTTCCGATGCTGAACAGTGTGCTGCTCGCCGGCGGCGGTACAGCCGGCCACGTCGAACCCGCCCTCGCGGTCGCCGACGCGCTGCGCGCGGCTGACCCGCGGATCCGGCTGACCCTGCTCGGGACCGAGGCCGGCGTCGAGAGCCGGGTCGTGCCTGCCCGCGGCTACGAGCTGGCGACCGTGCCGAAGGTCCCGCTGCCGCGACGGCCGTCCACCAAGCTGCTGACCGTCCCCGGCCGGCTCGCGGGCGCGATCTCGAAGGCCGGTGACGTCCTCGACGAGATGCGCGCCGACGTCGTCGTCGGCTTCGGCGGATACGTCTCCGTGCCCGCCTATCTGGCCGGCCGCCGCCGGGGGCTGCCGATCGTCGTCCACGAGGCGAACCCGCTGCCGGGGGTGGCCAACCGGCTCGGCTCCCGGCTCACGTCCTTCGTCGCCGTGTCCTACCCGGGCACGCCGCTGCGGCACGCGCGGCTGACCGGCATCCCGCTGCGCGCGGAGATCCTCAGCCTCGACCGGACACCGGGCGCGATGCGCGCCGCCAGGGCCCGCTACGGCCTCGACCCACACCGTCCGACGCTGCTCGTGTTCGGCGGCTCCCAGGGCGCTCGCACGCTCAACCAGGCGGCGACGGGGGCCGCCAGGGCGCTCACCCAGTCCGGCGTGCAGGTGCTGCACGCGGCCGGGCCGAAGAACTTCGACGAGGTGTCGGCGGCGCTTCCCCCCGGCCTGCCCGCGCCGTACGTGCTCGTGCCCTACCTGGACCACATCCCGTCGGCCTACGCCGCCGCGGACCTGGTCCTGTGTCGGTCCGGGGCGATGACCTGCGCGGAGCTCGCCGCCGTCGGCCTGCCGGCGGTCTACGTGCCGCTCCCGTACGGCAACGGCGAACAGCGGCGCAACGCGCTGCCGACGGTCGAGGCCGGCGGGGGACTGCTCGTCGAGGACGCGTTGCTGACCCCGGACTGGATCGCCCGCGAGGTGCTGCCGGTGCTGACCGTGCCGGAGCGGCTGGCGAAGATGGGCGCCGCGTGCGCCGGCATGGGCCGTCCGGAGGCGGCCGAGGCGATCGTGGCGATGATCCGCGCCGCGGCCGCCTCCCGGCGCCGCTCCGGCGGCCGCCACGCCGCCCACTGACGGCGCCCGCTGCTCGCGCCCGCTGACGCCGGTCACTGACGCCGCCCGCTGACGCCCCCGTCCCGGCAGGTGAAATTGGGGCTTCTCGGGCGTTTCGGACCCCAATTTCGCCTGCCTCGACGCGTCCCCGGCCTGGATGGCTACGCCGGCGGGGCGGTGACCAGGGCGAGTACGCGGGGGCCGACCTCGGTGATCGTGCCGGCGCCCAGGGTGAGCAGCAGGACGTCGTGGCCGGGCAGGTCGGCGACCAGCCGCGCGGGCAGCTCCGCCCAGCCGACGTAGTACGTCTCGGCGGGGTCGGTGACCCGCTTCGCGAGGTCCGCGGCGTGCAGGCCGAGGTCGTCGCGTTCCCGGGCGGCGTAGATGTCGGTGACGTAGAGGCGGTCGGCGTCGCCGAAGCAGCCGACGAAGTCGTCGAGCAGCGCCGCGAGCCGGCTGTAGGTGTGCGGCTGCAGGACGGCCCAGACCTCCCGGCCGGCGGCCTTCTGGCGGGCCGCGGCAAGCGTGGCCCGGATCTCGGTCGGGTGGTGCGCGTAGTCGTCGACCACCTCGACCGAGCCGACGGCCCCGGGCCGCACGGCCGCCCCGCGCGGGTCCGCCAGCTCGGCGCAGCCCCGGGCGTCGGTCAGCTCGGCGGAGCCGCTGTCTGCCAGGTCGGCGGAGCCGCTGGTGTCTGTCAGGTCGGCGGAGCCGCTGTCTGCCAGGTCGGCGGAGCCGCTGTCTGCCAGGTCGGCGGAGCCGACGTACTGGAAGCGGCGGGCGGCGCCGGCGTAGCCGGCGAGCGCGGACAGGGCGACCTCGACGGGCACGCCCAGCTCGGTGGCGGTAGCGAGCACCGCGAGCGCGTTGAGGACGGTGTGCCGCCCCGGCAGCGCCAGGCGCAGCGTCCCGACCTGCTCGCCGTCGCGCAGCACGGTGGCCCGGGTCACGACGGCCGGCCCGTCGCCGGGGATCCCGCTCAGCTCCTGAGTGCCGGCCGACCCACCAGTGGTGCCATCGACGATCGTGACATCGGTCGCTCGCCAGGCGAGGCCGTCGGCGAGGCCGTAGCGCACCACCCGCGGGCCGCCGCCCGGCTGCCCGGCGAGGGTGCCCAGCACGGCCGCGACGCCCGGGTCGTCGCCGCAGGCCACCAGCACGCCGCCGGGGCGGACCCGCGCGGCGAAGGCCGTGAACACCTCCCGGACGGCCGTCTCGTCGGGGAACAGGTCCGGATGCTCCCATTCGACGTTCGTGACGATCGCCAGCGCCGGGTCCAGGCCGCCGAACGCGCCGCCGTACTCGTCGGCCTCGAGCACGAACACGTCGCCGCCGCCGACGAGGGCCCCGCCGCCGCCCAGCTGCGGCACCTCCGCGCCGATCACGGCGGTCGGGTCGGCGCCGGCGGCGCGCAGCACGAGGGTGAGCATCGCCGACGTCGTGGTCTTCCCGTGCGAGCCGGCGACGGCGACGAGACGGTAGCCGGCGGTCAGCTCGGGCAGCCAGTCGGCGCGGCGGCGCACCGGCAGCCCGGCGGCGCGGGCCGCGGCGAGCTCCGGATGGTCGTCGCCGAAGGCGCTGGAGGCGACGACGACCTCGACGCCGGCGAGCTCGGCGGCCAGGGCGGCCGGCCCGGGCGGCGCGCCGGTGCGCACCCGGGCGCCCAGCCCCCGCAACGCCTCGACCCGGGCCGACGTCTCCTGGTCGCTGCCGGAGACGACATGGCCGCGGGCGAGCGCGATCCGGGCCAGCGGGGCGAGCCCCGAGCCACCGATGCCGAGGAAGTGCACGCGCGTGCTCACATCCGCCATCCTCCCGCAGCCGCTCGGGGGCGCCCGGCGCGGCGGGTCTCGTCGCGTGCCGCCCGGGTGTTTCCGGGCGCCGCCGCACCGGCGGACGTTTGCGGCGTGTCAATCAGCGGGAAGGAGCAGGCGGGGCGTTCGCGGGAGTGGCGGGCGCGCCGGCGAAGGGTGTGACGAAGGGGACGGCGAATTCCATCGGTTGACGCGCCGGGAGGTTCCTTGACCCATGCGGACGCCATGCCTACTGTCCATCCACAGTCGCAAGTTGACATAACTCTAACCGTCTAGTGGACGGTGAAGGTTGGAGCTCGGCGGCTTCTTCTCCCGACTCGTCCCGGTGGCGCCGTCCCGACGGACAAGCCGTGCGAGCCGGATGCTCGTCCGCCCCACCGACGCCGCTGGAGGACCGACCCCGCAATGGCTGCCCCGCAGAACTACCTAGCGGTCATCAAGGTTGTCGGCATTGGTGGTGGCGGCGTCAACGCCGTGAACCGCATGATCGAGGTCGGTCTCAAGGGCGTCGAGTTCATCGCCATCAACACCGACGCCCAGGCGCTCCTGATGAGCGACGCCGACGTGAAGCTCGACGTCGGCCGCGAGCTGACCCGTGGCCTCGGCGCCGGCGCCGACCCCGAGGTCGGCCGGCAGGCCGCCGAGGATCACCGCGAGGAGATCGAGGAGGTCCTCAAGGGGGCCGACATGGTCTTCGTCACGGCAGGCGAGGGCGGCGGCACCGGCACCGGTGGCGCCCCCGTCGTCGCGAACGTCGCCCGCTCGCTGGGCGCCCTCACGATCGGTGTGGTCACCCGGCCGTTCACCTTCGAGGGTCGCCGCCGGGCGAACCAGGCCGACGCCGGCATCGACACGCTGCGCAACGAGGTCGACACCCTCATTGTCATCCCGAACGACCGGCTGCTGGCGATGACCGACCGTGACATCAGCGTGCTCGACGCGTTCCGTAGCGCCGACCAGGTGCTGCTGTCCGGTGTCCAGGGCATCACCGACCTGATCACCACGCCGGGCCTGATCAACCTCGACTTCGCCGACGTCAAGACGGTCATGTCGCACGCCGGCAGCGCCCTCATGGGCATCGGCCGGGCCCGCGGCGACGACCGGGCCACCGTCGCGGCCGAGCAGGCCATCGCGTCGCCGCTGCTCGAGGCCAGCATGGACGGCGCGCAGGGGGTGCTGCTGAACATCTCCGGCGGCTCCGACCTCGGCCTGTTCGAGATCAACGCCGCCGCCGAGCTGGTCGCCGACGCCGCGCACCCCGAGGCGAACATCATCTTCGGTGCCGTGATCGACGACGCGCTCGGCGACGAGGTCCGGGTGACCGTCATCGCGGCCGGCTTCGACACGATGCCCGACCGGCGCGCCAAGGGCATCACCCAGCAGCGCACCCGCCCGGTCCCGCCGGTCGCGGCCACCCCGGCGGCGCCGGCCGGTGTGCTGCCGGCGATCCCGACCGTGGTGACCCCGCCGCCGGCCGCTGCCCGCCCGGCCGCCCCGAGCTACGCCCCGCCGCTCGGCCCGCCGCCGGCGGCGCCGCAGCCGGCCCCGCCGCAGTACATCCCGGAGCCGCTCGACCCGCAGCCCGACCTGGACGAGCCGCCGGTGCGGTACGCGACGCAGCACACCGCCGCGGACGGCCAGGGTCTGCCGGGCGGTCCGGGCGGCGGGTACGGGCCGTCCGACCCGGCCGGCGCCCGGCCGGGAGCGCGGCCGACCTATCCGCCGCCGCGGCGCCCGGTCCGGCCGATCGCCGACGACGAGGACGAGCTGGACGTCCCCGACTTCCTCAAGTAGCCGTGCCGCTCCTGTTCACCGACCGGGCCGGCGGCGTGTCCGCCGGCCCGTTCAGCTCGCTGAACCTGGGCGGCGCGACCGGCGACGACCCGGACGCGGTCGCCGCGAACCGCGCACGGCTCGCGCGGACCGTCGGTGTACCGGTCCAGTACATGCGCCAGGTCCACGGCGCCACCGTCCAGACGGTCCGGGAGGTGCCGGTCCGGGACGTACCGGATCTGGACGCGGCGCCCGCGGCAGAGGGCGTCGGCGTGCCGTCGGAGTGCGACGCCATGGTCACCGCGCTGCCGGGCCGTGCCCTGGCCGTCCTGGTCGCCGACTGCGTGCCGGTCGTGTTCACCAGCCCGGTCGCCGTCGGCGTCGCGCACGCCGGCCGGGCCGGGCTCGCGGCGGGCGTCGTGCCCGCCACGGTCGCCGCCCTCGGCGCGCTGGGCGCCGCGCCCGAGGAGGTCCGCGTCGTCGTCGGCCCGTCGGTCTGCGGCCGCTGCTACGAGGTGCCGGCGGCGATGCGTGCCGAGGTCGCCGCGCTGGTCCCGGGGACGGCGAGCGTCACCCGGGTCGGCACGCCGGCGCTCGACCTGCGGGCCGGGGTCGCCGCCCAGCTGCGCGCCCTCGGCGTCACCGACGTCGAGGTCTCCGAGCGGTGCACGATCGAGGATCCGGCCTTCTTCTCGCACCGCCGCGACCGCGGTCGCACCGGCCGCTTCGCGGGTGTCGCCTGGCTTTAGGGCGTTGCGCGTAACAGATCCATGGACGTACCCCGGCGCCGCCGGCGGATCGAGGCATGACCTGTGGGGTCGGATCGAGCCTTTCCCGCCCCACAGGTCCTGCCTCGACGGGCCCGGCGCGGTCCGGCCGCGGATCCCCGGGCAGGTTGGTCGGAGTAGTCCAAGCGGGGCATGGCCAGGACGCGCGGAACACGGGAGATTGCGGGTGTGCCGGTGACATATGCCGCGGACCTGAGCCGCCTGGCCGCGAACCTGGACGACGTCCGGGAGCGGATCGGCGCGGCGGCGCGCGCGGCCGGCCGCGACCCGGCCGATCTCACGCTGATCGCCGTCAGCAAGACCTGGCCCGCCGCGGACGTGCTGGCGCTGCGCGAGCTGGGCTTGGAGCACTTCGCCGAGAACCGCGAGCAGGAGGCGGCACCCAAGATCGCCGAGGTCCTGACCCGGCTGGGCGCCCCGGCCGTGGCGCGGGATGGCTCGGCCGAGGACGCGGCGGGGGGCGGGTCCGTCGCGCCCGGGAACGTGCCGGTGTGGCATTTCGTCGGACAGCTGCAGCGCAACAAGGTCAACGCGGTCACCCGCTGGGCGGACTGGGTGCAGTCCGTCGACCGGCCAGAGCTGGTGGCGGCGCTGTCCCGGGCGGCGGCGACCCAGGGCCGGGTGATCACGGTCTGCGTGCAGGTGTCTCTCGACACACCCGGAGGTGGCGGCGAGCCGGGCCGGGGCGGCGCGGCGCCGAGCGAGGTCGCGCGGTTGACTGATCTCGTCGCGGAGATGGACGGGCTGCGGCTGGCAGGTGTGATGGCGGTCGCGCCTCGGGGTGAACCGGCACGGGTGGCATTTGCCCGGCTACGAAACGTCGCCGAGACGGTGCGGCGGAACCATCCCGACGCGCGAGTCGTCAGTGCCGGTATGTCAGGCGATCTCGAGGCCGCCGTGGCCGAAGGCGCGACACACCTACGGATCGGGACCGCTTTGTTCGGTGAGCGGCGCCCTGTCCCTTAGAGTCGCGCCATGGGGCTCGGGCGCAGGGCGATGGTCTACCTCGGTCTGGCCGAGGAGGACGACGAATATCTCGACGACTACGACGACGAGGACGGTCCCGACGACCGTCAGGATGACCGGCGGGACGTGCGCGAGCCAGTCCCGTTCGACCGGACGGTTCGGCGCATCGACGCACGTGAGGAGCCGCCTACCATGGCCAGACGTTCCTCGTCCGTCGAGCCGCTGCGTCCCAGTGGTCCCGTTTCGATGCGGAGGGTAGCGGCCGTCGAAGAGGCATCCCCCTACCGGATCACCACGCTCCAGCCGCGGAGCTACAATGACGCCCGTCAGATCGGTGAGGAGTTCCGGGACGGCACGCCCGTCATCATGAACCTCACCGAGATGGACGACGTCGAGGCCAAGCGTCTGATCGATTTCGCCGCTGGGTTGATCTTCGGTCTGCACGGGCGGCTCGAGAGGGTGACCAACAAGGTCTTCCTCCTGACCCCCTCGAACGTCGAGGTCACCGAGAGCGACAAGCTCCGGATCGCCGAGGGTGGCTTTTACAACCAGTCCTGACGTCACGGTGCGTGACCGTCGGCGTCCGCCAGGCAGGGAGAGGTAGCCATAAACATTCTCGGCACCGTGCTTTACTGGGTGCTGACCGTGTATCTCCTGCTCCTGATCGCGCGGATGATCATTGACCTGCTGCAGTCGGTGAGCCGGTCCTTCCGGCCCGCCGGCCCGTGGGTGGTGCTCTGCGAGGTCGTGTATACGGCCACGGACCCGCCGTTACGATTGTTGCGGCGCTTCATCCCGCCGCTGCGCGTCGGGGCGGTGGCCTTCGACCTCGGTTTCCTGCTGTTGTTCATCGTGATCGTCGTGTTGCAGAACTACGCGACGAGATTGTGACGGGGTCGTGCGCACGCCGCTGACACGAGCGCGGGAGACTGCCCGTAGACCGCCCTCTCTTCGGGGAGCGGCGATGCCGCAAGAGGAGGCGACGTGGCGCTGACACCACAGGACGTGCAGAACAAGGTCTTCAGCCCGACGAGGTTCCGGACCGGTTACAACGAGGACGAGGTCGACACCTTCCTCGACGAGGTCGAGGCCGAGCTGACCCGGCTGCTGGACGAGAGCGCCGACACGCGTCGGCAGCTCGACGAGGCGCGCCGCACCGGCGGTGGCGGCCCGGGTGTTCCCCCCCAGATTCTGGAGGAGAACCAGCAGCTTCGCCGGCAGCTCGACGATGCTCGGCGCGCCGCGGCCCAGGCCCAGGCCGCCGCCCAGCAGGCCCAGGCGCAGGCCCAGGCAGCCGCCGCCCGCGGCCCGTCCACCTCCCCGGTGCCGATTCCCGGTGGCGCGACGCAGGTCATGCCCGCCGTCGGCCAGCGCGGCGGCGGCGTGCCCGCGCCCGTGCCGGCCGCGACGTCGAACTCCCAGCTCGACGCCGAGATCGAGCAACGAGTCGCCCGCACCCTGGTGCTCGCCCAGCGGACCGCGGACGAGGCGCTGCGCGAGGCGCGCGCCGAGTCCGAGCGCGCCCGGCGCGAGGCCCGCACCGACGCCGACCGCATCCTCGGCGAGGCGCGGGCGCACGTCGCCGAGCAGCTCGGTGGCCTGGAGGAGGACAAGCGCCGCCTCGAGGGCCAGGTCGAGCAGCTGCGCGCCTTCGAGCGTGAGTACCGGACCCGGCTGCGGGCCTACCTGGAGATGCAGCTGCGTGACCTCGACGGCATGCCGACTCCGCCCGCGGTCGGCGCCGGTGGCCCGCCCCGCCCGGGCCTGAACCCGGGCACCCAGGGCGGCCAGCCCCAGCAGCAGCCGCAGCCCGCTGCCGTCGGGGTGCCGGCGGGTGCCTACCAGCCCGGTCCGCCCGGGATGGGTGCCCAGAACGGTGCCGGCCACGGCGATCGCGACCCGCGCGCCGGTGGCATCCAGGAGTTCTGACCCCTCCTGAAGTCCAGGCCAGGGTCCGCTGATCCCGGCCCGAACGCGTTCCGCGACGCGCAACCGCGCGCCTGACAGCCGCTGCTCCGCCGCGCCCGGCGGAGCTCAGGGAGTGCGCCCCTGGCCGGCGGCGACGGCGCGCGCCGTGCAGGCCGTTGCCCGACGGAGGTGCCGACGGTGATCGTGCTGAGCGGCGTGTCACTGCTGCTCGCTGTCGTCCTGCTCGCCGTCGGCGTGACCGGCCCGACGTCGTGCGTCTACGCCTCCTTGGCCGTCCTTCTGCTGGCGGCCGGCATGCTCCCGCTGGGTGCCGCGCGCCGCGGCCGCCGGGCCGCCACCACCCGCGGCGCCGCCGGCCCCTGAGCGCCGCCGGCTCCTGAGCGCCGCCGGCTCCTGAGCGCCGCCGGCTCTTGAACGCCGGTTCCTGAGCGCGGCGGACTCCTGAGCGCCGGGTGATTTCCGGCGACCGGTCCGACATCGGCGGCGCCGAAGCCCAGAACTCACGCCCCTGGTGTCGGACATTGCGGCGCCCTGCCCGTGGCGTCCGACAGGACGGGGACGCAGCGCGTTGGCTTGGCCGGCCGGCCGGCCGTGGCCGGACGCCCACCCCGCCCGTGTCCGGACGCCAGCCCCGGCCGTGGCCCTGGGGACGACCGGGCTATGCGTGGTCGGGGACGAGGGGGACGAAGCGGACCGCGTTGTCCAGCGTGGCCGGCGGCGCCGCGTCGATGACCCGCACCGCCGTGTCCTGCCGGAGCGCCAGCAGCCTCGCCGCCGGCGCCCGCAGGACCGCCGCGAACAGGCAGGAGCAGTCGCGGCCGTGGCTGTAGGCGTCGGCCTCCACACGCGCGCGCTCCCGCGCCCCGGGATCGGGATCCGTCGTCGCTCGCCTGCCCGCCGCCGTGGCCTGCGCCGCGAACGCCGCCAGCACGTCGTCGACCGGCGTGCGTACCGCCGCCTCGTGCACGGCGCCCGAGCCGGGAACGGTGAAGAAGACCCGTGTCAGCCGGTAGGTCGAGAGCAGCGCCTGCAGGCTGTCCGGACTCCGGTACCCGGCCAGGCTCACCACGGCGAGCAGGTCGGCCGCCGGCGCAGCCTGGGTGAGGGACGCTAGCGACTGGTCCGCGCCGCCGATGTAGTCCGCCGTCGACTCGCCGGCCGGGGGCCCGATGGTCACGCCGGGAACGACAGCGGCGCTCGGCGGGCTGCCCTGACCGCCCGCGGAGTTCCCGCCGGGGCCCGCCGGGTCGGCACCGCCCCCCGAGCGGGGCTGGCCGTCGAGACCGGGCAGCAGGGCGGCGGCGGCGCTCAGCACGATCATCGCGACGAGGCCGAGGACGACGATCCGGGCGCCGCGCTCCAGCAGTGCCCGGCCCACGGACGGCTCGTCAGCGGCGTCGTGGGCGATCGCCCGGTCGCGGGCGATCACCCCATCGCCCGCGATCGGGCCGCCGGCGGCCGGGGCGGACCTGCGGGGCATCGGCGGTGATCCGGCGGGCGTCGGCAGCAGGCGGGCCCGCGCCGCGAGCCGTAACAGCCCGGCCGCGGTGGTCCTGCTGACCGTGGCCGCGGCCGCGGCGACGCTCTCCAACGCCCGGCCCGCGGCGGGCAGCACCGCGTCGTCGATCCGGTCGAGCACCGGTCCGGCCCGGTCCGCCGCCATCGCGATCCCGGCGCCGCCGGTCGCCGCGGCGTCGACCACCGCGGCGGTGGCGCGGTGCGCGAGCGCGTCCGCCGTCTTCCGGGCCGCGCGCGCCCGGACCGTCCAGGCCGAGCTCGCGGACGCAGCGCCCGGTCGCTGCTCGTGCCCGGCCCCGCCGGTGTCGTCGCCGCCGGTGTCGTCGGTGCGCAACGGCGGCGGCTGCAGGCTCACGACCGGCTCGTCACGACAGCGCTCGTCACGACAACGCTCGTCAGGACATCACCCGACACGACGGGGCTGGTCACGAGAGCGCTCGTCACGACGGGGCCTGTCACGACGTCGCCCGGAGCCGCTCCAGCGCCTCGGCGAGATCCGGCGGGTCGGGGCTCGTGAAGGTCACCGGCCGCCCGTCCGCCGGGTGCTCGAGCGTCAGCTCGAAGGCGTGCAACCACTGCCGGCGCAGGCCGAGCCGGTCGGCCAGCGTCGGGTCGGCGCCGTAGGCGAGGTCGCCGACGCAGGGGTGGCGCAGCGCGGACAGATGCACCCGGATCTGGTGGGTCCGGCCCGTCTCCAGCCTGATGATCAGCAGCGAGGCGGCTCGGAACGCCTCGTCGGTGTCGTAGTGGGTGACGCTGGGCTTGCCGTCCGCGACGACCGCGAACAGGCCGGGCTTGCGTGGATGCCGGTCGATCGGGGCGTCGATCGTGCCGCGCAGCGGGTCGAGATGGCCCTGCACCACGGCCCGGTAGCGCTTGTCGACCGTCCGTTCCCGGAACGCTCGCTTGAGCACCGTGTAGGCCGACTCGCTCTTGGCCACGACCATGACCCCGGTGGTGCCGACGTCGAGGCGGTGCACGACGCCCTGCCGCTCGGCCGAGCCCGACGTGGAGACCCGGTAGCCGGCCGCGGCGAGCGCGCCGACGACGGTCGGCCCGGTGAAGCCGGGGGCCGGGTGTGCCGCGATGCCGACCGGCTTGTCCACCACGATGATGTCGTCGTCGTCGTGCAGCACGACCAGGCCGTCGACCGGCGTCGGCGTGACGTCGACGACCGGGCCTGGCGGAGGCGGCAGCTCGACCTCCAGGCAGGCGCCGCCGCGCACCCGGTCCGACCGGCCCGGGACCTGGCCGTCGACGCTGACCTGGCCGTCGTCGACCAGCCCGGCGGCCACCGTCCGCGACAGGCCGAACATCCTCGCGAGCGCGGCGTCGAGGCGCAGCCCGTCGAGCCCGTCCGGGACCGGCAGGGAGCGTCGCTCGCCGGCCCGCACCGACGTCACTCCAGACCCGCAGGCTCGGCCGCCGCGGGGGCCTCGGTCGCCCGGGGCGCGCCGTCCTGCCAGGCCGGCCGATCGCCCGGGGCCGAGCCGTCGCCGGGGGTGGTGCCGCCACCGGGGGCCGCGCCGCCGCCCGGGGGCGTGCTGGTGGGGGGGCCGGCCGCGTCGGCCGGGGCGCCCCCCGGTCGCGGCGCGTCAGCGGGCCTCGCCTGGTCCTGATGGGACGTGCGGGAGCCGTCGAGACCGATCCCGAGGGCGGACAGCAGCACGGCCAGGACCGCGCCCGCGACGATCGACGAGTCCGCGACGTTGAAGATCGGCCAGTGGTGCAGGTGGATCCAGTCGACGACGTGGCCGCGCAGCGGGCCGGGGGAGCGGACCAGCCGGTCGACGAGGTTCCCGACCGCGCCGCCGACGATCGCGCCCAGCACGACCGCCCAGCCCGTCGACCCGAGCCGGCGCGCGGTCAGCGCGACGACGACGACCACCGCGACGGCGATGATGCTGAACAGCGCGGTGGCCCCGCCGGCGATACTGAACGCGGCGCCCGAGTTACGGGTGAGCTGCAGGTCGAGGACGCCCGGGATCAGCGTGACGGGCGCGTGCCCGGCCAGTTTCGCCACCACAATGATCTTGGTGATCGCGTCGAGCAGAACGACGGCTGCGCTGGTCCCGACGAGAACGGCGATCCGCCGCCGTGCGCCAGCCGGCCGCGTATCGGGCCGCCCGGCCGGGATGGCGGGCGGCGCTGACGGGGTGGCGGGTGGGGCGGACGCTCCGCCCCCGTGCTCCCCGTCCCCCTCGTCGTCGCCGGGCCGGGTGACCCCGCCGGTCGCATCGTCCGCCCGCGTCGCCGCGGACCGGCCAGGCTGCGCGCCGGTGGCCTTCCCGGCCGCCAGGTCAGGGCTCTTGCCCCAGTCCAGGTACGCGCGGGCGATGGACTCGTCGTCCCCGCCCCGCGCGCCCGGCCCGGGGATCTTGCCCTCGCTGGTCGGCGCCTCTTCCACTCGTCAACTGTAGACGGCGGCGGTCGGGACCGGAGCCTGGGTCAGGCCGGGTCGGGGGTGGCGGCCGGGTCGGGGGCGCCGAGGCGTTCCAGGACCACGCGGTAGGCCTCCAGCTGGCCGGTGACGAAGCCGGCGGTGGAGCCCCACAAGAAGGCGCGGAACTTCAGGTAGAGCTCGGCGCCCCAACGCTCGACGACCTGCTCGCGGGCCTCGTCGAGCTTCAGCGCCCAGGCTCGGCAGGTCAGCATGTAGTTGTGGGTGTCCTCGACCACGGTCCGCACCCGGAACTGGCCGGACCGGGCGACCGAGGCCAGGTAGTCGTGCAGTACCAGCGGGGTCGACCGGCCGGGATAGATGTGCCGGCTCATGAAGCTCGACAGGTGGTGCTTGCGGCGCATCGCGACCGCGTCCAGGTACACCCGACCGCCCGGCCGGACCAGCGCCGCGTACTTGCGCAGCGTCGTGTCGTAGTCCGGGAGATGCTCGGTGACGCCCATGTTCACCAGCGCGTCGTAGGAGCCGTCGCCCTCGTAGGCGAACAGGTGCTGGCGCACGACCGTCGCGTCCTCGTAGCCGCGTTCCTTCGCCAGGTCGTTCATGAACGCCTCGGACGCCCGCGAGAGGGTGAGCGACGTGACCCGGGCGCCCTGCTCGGACCCGTACTGCAGGAACGCGCCCCAGCCGCCGCCGACCTCCAGCACCCGCGCGCCGGGCCCGATCTCCAGGGCGTCGTACGCGAAGCGCATCTTGTTCGCCATCGCGGCCTCGAGCGGCTCGGAATCGGCGGTGAACACGCCGTGCGTGTAGCAGCGGAACTCGTCGTCGAGGAACGTCCGGAAGAACTCGGCGTCCTCGTCGTAGTGCGCGGCGATCGCCTCGTCGTCCTTGCGGCGCTGACCGCGCGCGCCGAATGCCAGCGGAGCGAACCGCTTGATCCAGACGACGGGGTGGAAGTCCGAGAAGACCTTGCGGGCGGCGAACGCCGCCACCACGTCGCCGTCGATGTCGAACGCGCCGGCGATGAACGCGTCGCCGACCTGGAACAGGTCCATCGACGACAGTGCGCGGTCGCCGGCGGCATTCCGGCTTTCCAGCCAGAACCGTGGCTCGCCGTCACCGACCCGGAACGACGTGCCGTCGGACATCCGCACTCCGAACGGCGTCCGCACCGACTTCTTCCGGCTCGCCTGCCGCAGCTTCTCGGCGAACCGGTCCCAGGTCGACGCGCTCATGCTCACCTGTCCTCAGCGTTCATCCGGTGCTGCCCGGAAACGGCCGACTCCGCTACGACGAGTATGACGAGGTCGGGCGCCACGCGGGAACGTCGACGTGACCACCACAGAAACCCCGGGAGGCTGATCCGAGCCGCCGCGGAATGCCGGCTTCGCGGCGGCACCGGGCGGCTGCGGCGGGATACCTCAGCGCAGTCCCGCGCCCCGGCCGCCCGCGCACCGTCAACGGCTGGCATCGCATTGTTCGAGGGGCCGGCCGGACTCCGTCGCCGCCTCCGCATGCACGGTGGTGCAGGTCACAGGCCTGCCGCGGCCGCGACCTTGGCAGCGAGCCGTGCCCGGATCGGCGGTGCCCGTCTGGCCGGGCCCGCCGGCCCGGCCGGTGGGCGCGGCTGTCATCCCGCGCCCAGCCGGAACTCGAACAGCATCTGTGCGACGGCGAGCGCGACCGGCAGGAACACGGCCGCGAAGAACGTCGACGCCGACCACCGGCGGTACCGCAGCGGTCGGATTCTGAATGCCTGGCAGCGGACCATCTCGGCGACGTAGGGCGCCATCTCGGGAACGTCGTCGTGCGCCACGCCATTGTCGGTGGCGGCCGCCAGGAGGTCCTCGGTACGCAAACGCTTGGCCTCCCGCTCGACCCGCTGGAAAGCCCGCAACGGCGCGAGGAAGTACACCGGGGTGACCAGCACGTACAGGGTGAGCAGCGGCAGGATCCAGGTGAAGTTGCGCGCGCCGATGAAAATCAGCACGTCGGTCAGGGTGAATGCCTCCAGCAGGTGGGCCAGGGTGACCGTCTGAAAGGCCCGGGAAACCGTCTCCCAACCCTGGTGCGCGTCCCGGTCGAACCAGTCCGCGCTCGGCGCCGCGAGGAAGTACAGCGCGATCACCACGTAGGCGGCCAGGATGCCGACGACGTGGAAGTTCAGGATCATGAAGATCGCGTAGACGACGACGAGCAGGTAGCACGCGTGGCCGACGAAATGCCGGTCGGTGTTGCTGGCCCACCAGCTCGAGTAGGCGTCCTGGGCCCACTGCGAGCGGTCCCGCGGGCTCAGTCCGGTCGGCGCCAGCACCTGGAACAGATCGTGCTGCTGCTGGCCCTGCACCAACAGCATCGCCAGGACCATCGAGACGAGCAGCTGGCCGATCTGCATCGGGACGGCGCGGCGGCGCAGGCCGTCCATCAGCTTCGTCATGAACTGGTCGAGCGCATCCGCCGGATCCGCGCCGTCGACCAACCGGTCGATGCGCAGCGCCCGCGAGACGACGGTGGAACGCAGGTCCGCCGGCGCCACGATGGCGCCGTTGTCCGCGAGCGTCGACAGCGTCGAGGAGAACCACTTCCACTGGGTGTGCAGCAGCACGACGCCGCACATGACGGCGGCCGCCTGGGTCCAGCTGTAGAAGTCGCGGGTGAGCGGGAAGTCCGGCGCCGAGGTGGCCGGCCCGATCCGCGCGATCCGTGCGACGTCGTCGACGAGCTGGGCGTCGGACGCAGCGCCGAGGGCGCCGCTCAGAAAAGCCGCGAGCACGACCGCCGCGGGTATCGCGAAGGTCAGGCCGAGGATTCGCCAGGTTGACCAGCGGTGGGTGCCGCGGAAGATCCAGGTGAACTCAAACGGGTCGAAGTCCGCCGGTCTGGACAACGGCGCCGCCATCCGCGAACGTCTCCCCCCCGAGGAAGGACGTCAGCCCGGACACCTGCTCGACCCACGGCCAGTGCCCGCACTCCGCCAGACGCCCTTCCGCCGTGACGTGCACAAATTTCCTTATCTCGCCCAGATCGTAGTCGTCGATCAGCGGGTCGTCTTCCCCCCAGATCAACGTGACCGGCTGGCGGATGGATTCCAGAGCGCCGCGGAAGTCGAGAGCGGCGGCGTTGCGCGCCACGTCGAGAACGGCCCGGCTGCCGCTGTTCGCGAGCGTCTCCACGAGCAGCCCTGGGGAAAGCCGCGCTGGATGCGCCGTGAACGGCCAGAAGGCCAGCTCACGCAACACGCGGGAGCGCGCGACGAGGCCGAGAACGGACCGGGGGACCGGCGCCGCGCCCGCGGCGAACTGCAGCGCGACGAACAGGCCGGTGCGCGGGTGCCGTAGCGCGCGGGCCGGGTGCTGGGCGATCTCGGAGGCGCGGATGAGTGAGCCCGAGACGAGCACCACCCGCCGGAACGCCTCGGGGCAGGCGCCGGCCAGCCGGCCGGCCACGACGAATCCCACCGAGTGCGACACCAGCGTCGCGTCCGTCAGCCCCAGCTGCCGGGTGATGTCCGCGAGGATCCGGACGGCCCGGTCCAGGTGGAACCGACGGTCGCTGAACGCGCTCTCGCCGAACCCGGGGATGTCGACGGCCACCACCCGGGCCGTGGCCGACAGCCGCCGCCCCACCTCCGCCCACTGCTCCAGCGAGCCGCCCAGCCCGTGCACGAGAAGAAAGGTGTCGGTCGGCGAGACCCCGCCCGGCGGGGATATGTCGAGGAACCTGGTCCCGCGTAGATACCGGTAGCCGTCGGAATGGTTCGGCCCGGCATTCGAGCGATTCTGGGAGGATGCGTCGGCGGTTTTCGGGCCGGGGCCGCGCATCCGCCGGGCGAGGGCGCCCGTCGCCGGCCGGCGGTCGGCCCAGGCCGCCGTGACCTCGCCGTCACCTGCCGTCTTCCGCGAGTTGGTCGGCACGTCGCCACTGCTCCCCCCGGGTCACCACCCCGCCCGGTCGCCGGGGCGCCGCCGGAATATGCCGCCGCCGACGCGAGCCGTCCGTCATTGTGACGGTGTCAGGTGAGCCTGTGTCCCGTTAGCCGGTCACCGCGTGCCACGATACTCCGCCCGACATGTTCCCGACAGGTCGAAAACGAGCCGCGCAAACGCCCGCCGCAATACCGGCGCCCGGCGAATGCGCAGGTCGCATTCGCAGCTCGCGCCGCCCGCGGCTGCCTCCCTGCCCGCCCGCCGCCGCCCGCCCGTCGTCCGTCGCCCGTCGCCCGGCCGGTGTACCCGGGCCGGACCGCGCCGACCCCGGACCGCCGACGCCGGACCGCGCCGACGCCGGACCGCGGCCGGGGTCGGCTACGCTGGACGCAGCAAAGCCAGCGGCAAGGCGTCGATGGGGACGAGTAGCGGCAGGCGCGGCCAGCGTGCGGGTACGGAGCCAGTGCAGGTACTGAGCCTCGGTGCGGGTACGGAGCGAGCCGGGGGCGGTGGAAGCCCGGTGGCCGGCGCGTCGTGAAGATCACCCCTGAGTCGCCGGGAGAACACGCCCCGGACCGGAACACCCGGGAGCGTCAGTAGATCCGGCCGCCGCGGGCGCGAATGAGGGGCCGTCGCCGGTCGCATCGGGACCGAGCGGCGCGCAAGGAGGGTGGTACCGCGGTGCCCCGCCCGTCCCGAGGCCGTCAGCGGCCCGCGGGAGTCGGCGGGACGTCGTCCCTCCGCCGGAACGACTACGTCCGACGGAGACCGGGACCCCACAGCGATGAGCACCCCCACACCCACCAGTACCCCCGCCGCGTCCGCCAGCGGGCCGTCCGCCACGCTCGGTGACAGCCGCCCGGCCGCTTTCGCGCCGCTGCCGGCCAAGGTCGACCTGCCGGCGTTCGAGCAGGAGACCCTCGACCGCTGGCGGGACACGAAGGTCTTCGAGCGCTCGCTCGCGGCCACCGCCGACGCGCCGCTGTGGATGTTCTACGAGGGCCCGCCGACCGCGAACGGCAAGCCGGGCGCCCACCACGTCGAGGCACGGGTCTTCAAGGACGTCTTCCCGCGCTACCGGACGATGAAGGGCTACCACGTCCCCCGCAAGGCCGGCTGGGACTGCCACGGCCTACCCGTCGAGCTCGCCGTCGAGAAGGAGCTTGGCTTCACCAGCAAGTCCGACATCGAGAAGTTCGGGATCGCCGAGTTCAACGCCCGCTGCCGCGAGTCGGTGCTGCGCCACGTCGCCGACTTCTCCGCGATGACCGAGCGGATGGGCTACTGGGTCGATCTCGACGGCGCCTACCGGACGATGGACACCCCGTACATCGAGTCGGTGTGGTGGTCACTGCGGCAGATCTTCGACAAGGGCCTGCTGGTCGAGGACTTCCGCGTCACCCCGTACTGCCCCCGCGACGAGACGCCACTGTCCGACCACGAGGTTTCCCTCGGCTACAAGGACGTCGCCGACCCGTCCGTCTACGTCCGCTTCCCGGTCGTCGCCGGCACCGGCCCGGCGGGCTTCTTCACCCCGGAACGGGACGCCACGCTGCTGGTCTGGACGACGACGCCCTGGACGCTCGTCTCCAACACGGCGGTCGCCGCCCACCCCGACGTCACCTACGTCCTGGCCCGCACGGCCGCCGGCGAGCACGTCGTCGTCGCCGAGCCGCTGCTCGCCGCCGCGCTCGGCGACGCCGCGCAGGACGCCGTCGTCGTCGACCGGCTGACCGGCGCCCAGCTCGCCGGCACCCGCTACCGCCGCCCGTTCGACCTGCTCGACGTCGCCCGCTTCGAGCCGGGCGCCGACGGCGTCACCGGCCGGCTCACCGCCGGGGCGACGCCGGCCGCCCCGCACTCGGTCGTCCTCGCCGACTACGTCACCACCACCGACGGCACCGGGCTCGTCCACCAGTCACCGGCCTTCGGCGCCGAGGACCTCGGCGTCTGCCGGTCCAACGGCCTGCCGGTCGTCAACCCGATCGGCCGCGACGGCCACTTCCTGCCCGACGTTCCGCTCGTCGGCGGGCTGTTCTTCAAGAAGGCCGACGAGCCGCTGACCGCGGACCTCGCCGCCCGCGGCCTGCTCTGGCGCGGCACCAGCCACGTGCACAGCTACCCGCACTGCTGGCGCTGCGACACGCCGCTGATCTACTACCCGCTGCCCAGCTGGTACATCCGCACCACCGCCGTCCGTGACCGGCTGCTCGAGGAGAACGAGAAGACCGACTGGCACCCCGACCGGATCAAGCACGGCCGGTACGGCGAGTGGCTGCGCAACAACGTCGACTGGGCGCTGTCCCGCAGCCGCTACTGGGGCACCCCGCTGCCGATCTGGCGCTGCGACGAGGACCCCGCGCACCTGACCTGCGTCAGCTCGCTCGCCGAGCTGTCCACCCTCACCGGCCGCGACCTGTCCGCCCTCGACCCGCACCGCCCGTTCGTCGACGACGTGACGCTGCCCTGTCAGCAGGCCGGCTGCGGCGGCACCGCCCGGCGGGTGCCCGAAGTGATCGACGTCTGGTACGACAGCGGCGCGATGCCGTTCGCCCAGTGGGGCGCGCCGCACCGCAACCAGGCCGAGTTCGAGAAGCACTACCCGGCCCGGTACATCTGCGAGGCGATCGACCAGACCCGCGGCTGGTTCTACACGCTGATGGCCATCGGCACGCTGGTGTTCGACCAGTCCAGCTACGAGACGGTGCTCTGCCTCGGCCTGCTGCTCGACGCCGAGGGCCGCAAGATGTCGAAGCACATCGGCAACGTCCTCGACCCGTTCGCCCTGTTCGACCGGCACGGCGCCGACGCCGTCCGCTGGCTCATGCTCGCCGGCGGCTCGCCGTGGTCGGACCGCCGCGTCGGCCACGAGGCGATCGAGGACATCGTCCGCAAGGTCCTGCTGACCTACTGGAACACCGCCTCGTTCTTCGCCCTCTACGCGTCGGCAGCGGGCTGGGACCCAGCCGCGACACCGGGCCGGCCGCCGGCCGAGCGGCCCGTGCTCGACCGCTGGGCGCTCTCGGAGCTCGCGGCGACGGTCCGGGAGGTCGACGAGGCGCTGGAGACGTTCGACTCGCTGCGTGCCGGCCGGCGGCTGACCCGGTTCATCGACGACCTGTCCAACTGGTACGTCCGCCGCTCGCGCCGCCGCTTCTGGGACGGCGACCCGGACGCGCTGGACACGCTGCACCGCTGTCTGGACGGCGCGACCAGGGCGATGGCCCCGTTCGCCCCGTTCCTGACCGACTGGCTGTGGGCGAGGTTGTTCGCCGCCACCCCGGGCGCGCCGGACTCGGTGCACCTGGCGAGCTGGCCCGAGCCGCCGGCCGGATGGCTCGACGAGACGCTGTCCGAGCAGATGGACCTGGTCCGCCGTGTCGTCGAGCTTGGCCGGGCGGCCCGGGCGGCGAGCGCGGTGCGGACCCGCCAGCCGCTGCCGCGGGCCGTCGTCGGCGGCGGCGCCGCGTTCGAGGCGCTGCCCGCCGAGCTGCGCGCGCAGATCGCCGACGAGCTCAACGTCGCCGGCGTCGAGGGCGCGACGGCGGACGTCGTCGACGTCACCGTCAAGCCGAACTTCCGTGCCCTGGGGCGACGCTTCGGCAAGCGCACGCCGATCGTCGCCGCCGCGGTCGCCGCCGCGGGGCTGCCGGTCGACGGGGTACTCACCGTCGACGTCGAGGACGAGCGCATCGAGCTGTCCGGCGACGAGCTGATCGTCACCGAGACGCCCCGGCAGGGCTGGGCCGTCACGTCCGAGTCCGGCCTTTCGGTCGCGCTCGACCTGGAGATCACCCCGGAGCTGGCCCGCGCCGGCCTCGCCCGCGACGTCGTCCGGGTCCTGCAGGACGCACGCAAGAGCTCCGGCCTCGAGATCACCGACCGGATCGACGTCTGGTGGACCGCGACGAACGACGACACCGCGACGGCGCTGCGCGAGCACGCCGCCGCCGTCGCCGCCGAGGTCCTGGCCGTCCGCTTCGTCGAGGGCCCCCTGCCCGCCGGCGCCCACCACCCCGCCGACGACCTGGGCCTCACCTTCGCCCTCGACCGCGCGGAGCCGGGTGCGCGCTAGCTCGCGGCGAGCAGCCGCGCGGTGCCGCCGACCCTGGTCGCGATGCCGCGCGGCGTGCGGGCGGCGGTGGCGTGCACCGTCGACGGGCGGCCGAGGGCGTCACCCTGGTCGACGGCGACCTCGGGATTCTGGCCGCTGAGCAGGAGGTGCGCGGCCAGGCAGCCGGTGCTGTTCGCGTTCGCGACGTCCTCGGGCACGCCGATCGCCGGCGCGAACATCCGGGCCGCCGCCGTCGGCTCGGTCCTGGTCGGCGGGACGTAGACGAAGCAGCCGAGCTGCCCGAATCGGCGGCTCGCCGCGGCCAGCGCCGCGGCGTCCGGCCGCAGGCCCGCGAGGACCGCACGGTCGGTGACGGGGATCAGCAGCCGCTCCCGGCCGGGCGACGCGACGGACACGTCGTCCCCGGGGTGCAACGCCTCGGTGTCCAGACCGAGTGCGGCCAGGAAGGCGTCGCGCTCCGCGCTGGCGGCGGCGCGATGCCCGACCAGCCCCTGATCGAACCACGCCTCGACGACGCCCTGCTCCGCTGACCCGGCGGCCCGGACGCCGTCCGCGACCGCCCCGCCGGCACGGTCGCCGTCGACGAGTCGGCCCGTCGCCTCGACGTCCCGGCCGGCCACCCGCAGCAGGCCTTCGAACACGGCACCTGGCGCCTGCAGGGTGAGCAGGCCGATCGCCGCGACCGTGCCGTGGCCACAGCCGGGCAGTTCGCCCGTCGCCGTGAAGAACCGGACGGCCCGTTCGCCCCGCGCCCCCGCGTCCGGGGTGATGACGGCGACATGGGAGGTGCCGGCGCGGGCGGGAATGCCGGCGAGGTCCGCGTCGCCGAGGTCGCGGCCGGCCGCGACCACGGCGGTGGGACTGCCGCCGTCGCCGCCGCGCAGGCAGGCCGCGACCGTGTGGACCTCGACCGGAAAATCGTCCATGCCGGTAGGCCATCACAGCCGCGACGCCGCGTCACGGGCTGGTCCACCTTCTGGTGAGGCCACTTCCGGTCGGCCCGCCCGTGGCGCCGCGCCGGGCGGCCGGTCGACACCCGAACCGTGTCTGCTCATTGAGCCCATAGGCTCACCCAATCGACACACTTCACCGGCGGTCCGCGGAAGTGTGTTTGCTCAGTGGGTCTATAGGCTCATTCAGCCGACACGGTTCGGTATCGGGAGGCCGCTCGGCCCGGGGCGCACCCCGGTCCTGCGCGCTAGCGGCCCAGCTTGGGGTACACACCCGGCCGTCTCGGGCCGTCAGCGGCGGTCCTAGCCGCACACGCTTCGTCGCCGTCGGTAGCCCCGGCCGTCCGGCGCCGGACTGACCAACCCGCGCTGGTCGCCCGGTCCTCGCCGGGCGATTCGACGACTGCCCACCAGCATGCACGCCGGCCGGAACCACCGTGTGTCCCGGCCGGCGGGCGGGCAAAGGGGGCGGCTCGGGACGGCTGGCAGCGGGGTCCGCCGAGCGGCAACCGGTGCTTCCCGGGGATCGCGGGTCGGGAGATGATGAGAAGCCCGTTCCCACCGAAGTGGCGCGCGGGGATTGCCGCCGGGCGGCGGGGGTGATCGGTCACTATCCCGGCGGATCGTCACAGAGCGCCACATACGGCCGTTATCTTGGGGACGCGGCCCCGCGCGACCCGGCACCGGGGACGCCCTCCCGACGGACGGCACGCAACACCGAGTCAGGGTCGCCACCCAGGGCACCAAGGGCACCAATCTGAACGATGAGGAGCTTCGGTGAAGCTGGCGATGGGCACCCGGGAGGTCTTCGACGCGGAGAGCCTGCTCGAGGAGTACCTGGGACCGCGCAGGCGCGGGCTGCGCTACGCCTACCCGTACTACGACGGCCTGGTCACCAACGGCGACCCGGACCTGCTCTGCACCGGCGACCTGCTCGCGCCGGCCCTGCTCGGCGTCGGCGTCGACGTCGACCGGCTGCACACCCTCACCGCGCTGATGCCGCTGCTGCAGCGGGCCCTGGACAAGCTGCCGCCCGGCATCGAGCTGATCGAGGCCGACGACGTCACGCTCGACCTCGTCGCCGCGCTCTACGACCCGCTGGACGACCCGGACGTCTCCGATCGCGACGTCAAGGGCTCGTTGATCGCCAAGGTGCTGCACCGTAAACGGCCCGCGCTCGTCCCGCTGTTCGACTCGAAGGTGCGGATCTTCTACCAGCACGAGAACTGCGTCCCGGCGGCCCCGAAGGACGGCCGGTCCTGGCGGCAGTACATGGAGCTGCTGGTCCGCGCGATGCAGGCCGACCTGCGCGAGAACGCCGAGGAGTTCCAGCGCCTGGCCACCCTCGTCCCGACCGGCGGCCCGCGCGTCACCGCCCTGCGGATGCTCGACATCGTCGTGTGGATGAGCAGCGCCGTATAGGAAACTCGGCTCGCCGCGAGGGCACGGATCCGGGCTGCGTGACGTTCGAACGGTGTGATGTTCGCCCCGTCCGCGGCCGTGCCGCTGCAGGGCAGGGCACCCGGCGGCCCGTCCCGTGAGGTTCCGGACAGTGCGGGCGCACGAACATGGCCTGGCATGCGGGAGAATGGGCGGGTGCGCAGCTTCGCCGTTCGCGGGCTGACCCGCCGGCACCGAGCAGGGGACACGGTCGTGGTCGCCAACGACCGCATCGACCTCGACGTCCCCGCGGGTGAGGTGTTCGGCATCCTCGGACCCAACGGCGCCGGCAAGTCGACGCTGGTGCGCCAGCTGATGGGCCTGCTGCGCCCAGACGAGGGCAGTATCGAGCTGTTCGGGCACGACGTCGTCGCCCGGCCGGACCTGCCGGCGCGGCTCGTCGCCTACCTCGGGCAGAGCGACCTGGCGCTGGCGGAGCTGCCGGTCGCCACCGCGGTCGAGACCACCGGGCGGATGCGCGGCCTGGCGAAGGCCGCCGCCCGGGCCGAGCGGGCCGCCGTGCTCGACGAGCTCGGCCTCGGCGACGTCGCCGACCGGCCGCTCGGGAAGATCTCCGGTGGCCAGCGCCGGCTGGCCTGCGTCGCGACGGCACTCGTCGGCTCGCGGCCGGTCCTGGTGTTGGATGAGCCGACGACCGGGCTCGACCCGCGCAGCCGACGGGCGGTGTGGACCGCGTTGCGGCGGCGGCGCGACGAGGCCGGGGTCACGGTCGTTCTCATCACTCACAACGTGCTGGAGGCGGAGACGGTGCTCGACCGGGTGGCGGTGCTCGACGCCGGCCGGGTGATCGCCTGCGACACGCCTGGTCGGCTCAAGGCCCTGGTCGACGCGGATGTGCGCCTGGAGCTCGCGTGGCGGCAGGACCCCCCGGACGACGACCCGACGGTGCGCTGGCTGGGCGCCGAGGCGACCCGTACGGGCCGGCGCTGGACGGTGCGGATGACGCCGGAGCGGGCCAGGGAGGCGCTCGCCCTGCTCACCACCGGGCCGGCGTTCGCCGTCCTCGACGACTTCAGCCTGACCACGCCGTCCCTCGAGGACGTCTACCTGACGCTCGGCGGCACCTCCCGCGACCTGGAGCGCACATGATCCCGACCCTCGCGCACGGCCGCCTCGGGCGGGCGTCCCGGTGACCGTGGCCCCCGTCGCCCACGGCGCGGTACCCGCGGGCCCGGGCCCGGTCGCCGCCGGGCCGGACCGGGCGTCGGTCGGCGGCGTCGCGCCCGCGGTACCCGTCGCGCCGGGGGTGCCGGGACGCACGTCGTTCCTGGTGTCGTTCGCCGCGGTCTACCGGGGGCAGCTGTCCCGTGGCCGGGTCGCCCGGATGCCGCTGATGTTCGTCGCCACGCTGCAGTCGGTCGGCATCCTGCTGCTGCTGCGTGGCGTGGTGAGCCTCTCCGACGTCACCACCTGCGCACAGGTGGTCGCGGGCTGCACCGTGCTGGTGGTCGCGTTCGTCGCGTTGAATCTGCTCGCGCAGCGGTTCGGCGCGCTGCGGGCCGCCGGCGCGCTCGACTACTACCTGACGCTGCCCGTGCCCGGCACCGCCGTCGTGCTCGGCACCGCCGCCTCCTACGCGACGTTCGCCGCCCCCGGCGTCGTGGTCACCGCCGTCACCGGCGCGCTGTTGTTCGACCTGCCGCTGTCGGGGCTGTGGGTGCTCGCCCCGGTGGCGCTGCTCGCGGGCGCGAGCCTCGCCGGCATCGGCGCCGCGGCGGGGCTGCTCGCCCCGCGCCCCGAGCTCGCGACCGTCGCCGGCCAGCTCGGGATGAGCATCGTGCTGTTCCTGGGTATCATCCCGTCGGACCGGCTGCCCGGCGTCGGCTGGCTGGTGCGCGACGCGCTGCCGAGCAGCTACGCCGTCGACGCGCTCACCGAGACGTTCCTGCCCGCCGTCCGCTGGGGCGTCGTCGCGCTCGACCTCGGCGTGTGCGCTCTCGTCGCCGTCGTCACCCTGGCGGCGGCCGCCGGGGCGCTGCGCCGGGCGGGCACCGCGTGAGACAGGGCATCGTCTCCTCGTTCGCGGGCGCGCTCGCCGAGGCCGACCGGTTGCGGCTGCGGCACCAGCCCGGAGCGCGCGCCGGGCTGGTCGCCCTGCTGGCGCTGACCGCCGCGGGGCCGCTGCTGGGCCTGCTGTGGGCCGGGATCGCGCCGCGACTCGACGTCGCCTCGAGCATCAGCGGCAGCGAGAACGCCTTCACGGTGCAGGCCGACATCGACGCGACGTTCGGGTTCATCTGTCTCGGCGCGGGCCTCGTCGCCGGGGTGCTCGCTCGGGCGAAGGCGGCCGACGGCGGCTGGCCGGTACCTTCGGGTCTCGCCCTCGGCGGGCTGGCCGGCTCGCTGCTCGCCGGCTGGGTCGGGCACCTGGTCCGGTCGCCGGGCGTGCTGGACCAGCTGCCGCAGAACGCGGGCAGCTACGTCGTCGGCCTCGTCGACATGCGGGTACGCGCGACCGGGCTGTACCTGGTCCTGCCGGTGACGGCGCTGCTGGTGCTGGTGCTCTCGCTGTGGCTGCCGGCGCCCTGGCCGCGGAGTGCTGGCCGCGGCGGGTCGACCGAGCTGGTCGAGGAACCCGGCGCCCCGGACGACGTGTTCGCTGCCGCGTCCGCGTTCCAGCCGCCGCTGCTGCCGTTCGGCCATGACGATCCGCCCGCCGCGACGGGCCCGGTCCCGGCGAGTGCCGTGCCGGCTGCGGCCGGGCCGACGAAGCCCGGTGGCCCACCGGTGGCCGACTCGGCCGGCGGCGGGTCGGGCGGCGAGAACGGCACTGGCCCGAACGGGCCGGCGCTGAACGGCTCGGGCGCGGGCCGGGCCGGGCCGGCCGGCGCCGAGCCGGGGGGCTCGGTGGCGGGCCAGTCCGGCGGTGGACCGGCGGACGCGGGCGAACCGGATCCCGACGGTGGCGAGACGTCCCGCCTGGGGGGTCGGCGGACGGACGCCGACGGGTCGTCCTGACCCGCCGGTCGCGGGGCGCACCCGGCCGGGTGCTGTCCGCCGGCTGACACGGGGGTCGCGCCGGGTGATGCGGTGACCCCGGCCGCGGACTGTTAGGTTCCGGTCAGTCCAGTCCACATCGGGTGGCCGCCGGCGGTGCGACCATGGGGTTGGTCACAGCTGGGGTGTCGGGCCGCCGGCCTGGGCGCGGGTCCGCGCCGGGGCCAGGGCGGCGGGATCGCGGTCGGGGATCGCAGGGCGCGGCGGGGAGGGACAGCGTGGTCACGCAGTTCGGTCGAGGACAGAAGAGCCAGCTGTCCGCGATCACGCAGGGCACCGATCTCTACATCGGTATCCAGCTCAACGCGCCGGGCACGAGCTGGGACATCTCCTGCTTCGGCCTCGACGGCGACGACCGGCTCTCCGACGACCGGTACTTCATCTTCTTCAACCAGCCGAAGTCGCCGGAGGGGTCGATCCAGCAGCTCGGCGCCCAGTCGGGGGACACCGAGTCGTTCCGGCTCAATCTCGACGCGGTGCCGTCGTCGATCCAGAAGCTGTCGTTCTGCGCGGCGCTCGAGGGTGCCGGCAGCGCGAGTCAGATCACGGCCGGCTACTTCCGGATCGTCGTCGGCGGGCAGGAGGTGCTCCGCTACGCGTTCACCGGGGCCGACTTCTCCGCCGAGCGCGCCGTCATGATCGGCGACGTCTACCGCAAGGGCGTCTGGCGGGTCGCGGCGAACGGGCAGGGCTTTGCCGGCGGCCTCGCCGAGCTGATCCGCTCCTTCGGCGGCGAGGTCGAGGACCCGGCGCCCGCCGCGCCGCCGCCCGTCCCGGCGCCAGGTTTCGCGCCGCCGCCCGCGCGCCCGGCGCCGGCTCCGGCCGGTGGGTTCGCGCCGCCGCCCGGCCCGGCCGCGGCCCGTCCGCCTGCACCTCCCGGCGGACCCCAGCCCGGCTACGGCCAGCCGCCGGCGGCGGCCCCGGCTGCGGCGGCTGGTGCCGCGTCGCCGCTGGTGAGCCTGTACAAGGAGCCGCCGCCGTCGCAGGCGCAGCCGGTGCCGCCGGGCGCGATGGCGAGCCTCACGCCGTACGCGGAGAACCAGGCGCCGGGCCGGTGGGTGCTGCAGAACAGCAAGCTGGTGAAGGTCCGCCTCGGCGAGGACGCGATGGCGCTGCGCGGCGCGATGGTCGCCTACCAGGGCAACGTCGAGTTCGACTACAAGAGCCGCGGCCTGCGCGGGATGATCGAGGAGAAGCTCACCGGGCAGGGCATGAAGCTGATGACCTGCAAGGGCCAGGGCGAGGTGTTCCTGGCGCAGGATGCGTCCGACCTGCACATCGTCGAGCTCGCCGCCGGCCAGAAGCTCTGCGTCAACACGAAGAACGTGCTGGCGTTCGACGCGACCATCACCAACGAGGTCAAGCGGATCGAGAGTCCCGGCATCCCGGGTGGCGGCATCTTCCACTTCGAGATGGCCGGCCCGGGGACGATCGTCGTGATGACGAAGGGCACGCCGATGACGCTGCCCGTGCAGGGGCCGACCTTCGGCGACATCAACGCCCTGGTCGCCTGGACCGTCGGCATGCGCGTCAGCATGTCGTCCCAGGTCCGGATCTCCCGGCAGGTCTACCACACCGCGAGCGGCGAGTCGGTGAACATGCAGTTCCAGGGGATGGGCGGCGGACACTTCATCGTCGTCCAGCCCTATGAGGTCTAGGAGCCCGCGGTGCAGGGACAGCTGATTGCGCACTACGGCCCGACGCCGGTCATGGACCGGATGAGCAGGCACGGGTCGAAGATCACCAAGGTCGTCATGTGGCCGGGCTTCGACCTGTTCGCCCGGTCCGGCTCGATGATCGGCTACGAGGGGCTCATCGAGTTCGACCCGCAGCCGCCGGAGGTGCGCCGGCTCGCGTCCAGCTGGGCGACCGGCGAGGGTGTGCCGCTGATGACCGCGCGCGGTCAGGGCCTGCTCTACCTCGCCGACTACGGCAAGGACGTCATCGTCATGCAGCTCACCCCGGGTGAGGCCGTGTCGGTGAACGGCAAGAACATCCTCGCGTTCGACGCCAGCCTGCAGTGGGGAATCGAGCGGGTGAAGGGCGTGACCATGCTGTCCGGCATGGGCATGTTCAACGTCGTCCTGCGCAACAACACCCAGGGTCCCGGCTGGGTATCGATGGTCTCCAAGGGCAATCCGATCATGCTGGACACCCGCGAGGCGCCGACCTTCGTCGACACCGACGCGCTGGTCGCCTACACCGAGGGCCTGTCCATCGAGAAGCGCCGGACGGCGGGCTTCGGCAGCATGTTCGGCCGCGGCTCCGGCGAGGCGTTCCAGCTCGGCTTCCACGGCCAGGGCTTCGTCGTCGTGCAGCCGAGCGAGGACGAGCGCCCGCACTTCTCACCCCGGGGCTGACCGTGCCCACCCCGATTGCACCCCGGATCCGGCCCGCCGCCGGCCCGGCCGCGGCTGGAAGGACGACGTCATGAGCTACCCCCCGCCGCCGCCCGGCCACGGCTACCCGCCCCCCGGCGGCGGTTTCCCGCCCCCGCCCGGCGGCTACCCGCCCCCGCCCGGCGGCTACCCCCCTCAGCCTGGTGGCTATCCGCAGCCCGGTGGTTATCCGCCGGCTCCCGGTGCCCCGGGTGGGTTCCCGCCGGCAGGAGGGATGCCGCCGGGCATGCCGCCTCCGCCGCCCGGCATGGGTGGCACGCCGGGAGGCCCCAACCCGAGTGGCGGCATTCGCAGCTCGCTGCTCGACAACCCCGAGGTCGCCAGCGCCGAGCCGTTCACGCTGCAGAACGGCAAGATGCTCAAGGCCACGCTCGGAGCGCGCGGGATGCGCGAGTTCCTCGCCCGCGCCGGCTCGATGGTCGCCTACCAGGGGGCGGCCCAGTTCGACGGGCAGTGGGAGGGCTGGGCCGGCCACTTCAGCCACCTGTTCGGCGACGGCGAGTCGCTGCACCTGATGAAGGTCACCGGCGCGGGCAGTGTCTTCCTCGCCTACCAGGCGCAGGACATCTTCCTGCTCGACCTCGACGGCAGCGACGGCCTGACGATCGACGGCCGCAACGTGCTCGCGTTCGACACCAGCCTGAACTGGAACATCGTCCGGATCCAGACCGACGTCGGCATCGCGGGCGTCGGCAGCTATCAGGTCGAGCTGACCGGCGCCGGCAAGGTCGCGCTGTGCACCACCGGCGCGCCGCTGGTCATGCGGGTCAACCCGCAGAACTACTACTTCGCGGACGCGGACGCCGTCGTCGGCTGGTCGTCGAGTCTGCAGGTGTCGATGGAGGCCGCGGTCACGTCGTCGTCGGCGTGGAAGCCGCGCGGCAACACCGGCGAGAGCTGGCAGATGCAGTTCGCCGGCGACGGGTTCGCGATCATTCAGCCGAGCGAGCTGCTCCCGCCGTACCAGGCGCTGTCGGGCGGCGGGCCGGCCGGGCTGTTCGGGATGGGCCAGGGCGGCTTCGCCGGCAACCGGCTCGGTGGCCAGGGCAACCCGCACGGCTCGGGCCAGCCGGGCCACCTGCAGGGCGGTCTCGGCGGCGCACTCGGCGGCCTGTTCGGCCAGCCCGGCGGCGGCCGCCCCTGGTAACGGGTCCCTACCGGTCCCGGGTCCAGGGCGCCTCCCGGCGGCGTGGACGCGGGCGGGCGGCCCGGCCCGAGGGGGTGCGCGTGCCGGCGGCCGGTCACGCCGGCGGCCGGCGACATCGTCGTAACAGGGCTCCAGCCAGCGGTTTCGCGGGTTAGGGTCGGCGGGTGGTCGCCGCCGTGCAGCTTGCCCTGGCCATCGCGCTGGAGATCGTGGCCACGACGGCGCTGCGCCAGTCCAATGGCTTCACCCGGCTCTGGCCGACGCTGCTCGTGCTGGCCTGCTACCCGGTGTCGTTCTACCTGCTGTCGCTCGCCCTGCGGACGATCTCGCTGGCGGTCGCCTACGCGATCTGGTCGGGTATCGGCACCGCGATCGTCGCCGGGATTGGCGTGCTCGCCTTCAAGGAGGAGCTGACCGCCCTCAAGGCCAGCTGCCTGGCGCTCATCATCCTCGGCGTCATTGGCCTGCAACTGGGCGGCAGCCACCGTTGACGCGGTCCGCCCGCCACCGCACCGCTGAGCCGGGAGCCGGGAGCCGGGAGCCCGGAGCCGGACCGCCGGTCTCCGGCCGCGCGGCGTCGGGCCGGCTGCCGCGTCGGTGTCGGGCCGGCTGCCGCCCCCACCCAGCGCGGAAAAAGATTCGGCCGACGACGGAACAACGTGTCTCCCGACCGCGGCGTCCATATAGGCAGCGTGCTTCCCGCGCAGGCCGCGGGCGGGAAGCACGCCGCTGAGGGCACCGCCGCGGCTCGGGGGCGGCGGAGTCCGCGGGCGCACTGCCCGCCGTCGCGTGATCGGGTGGAGTCTCCGCAGTTCCTGGCGCCGGAGACTCCACCCGATCACCTTCGGTGCCGCCGCCGACGCTTGCGGGGTCAGGCGGTTCAGGCGGTCAGGTCCACGGTGAGGACCTGACCGGTCTGCGGCCGGTAGATCAGGAAGCTCGTCGAGCGGTAGGTGCGCTTGCCGAGCACGTCGCACCGCACCTGGGCGGTCGCGGTGCTGGGAAGCTGCGGGTTGCCGAAGACGGTCGAGAAGTGTCCGCCGACACCCACCGAGGCGCCGTGTGACTCGCCACCGCCGGTGATCAGCAGCGACTCGGCCGATCCGATCTTGCAGCGCGGCAAGCGGCGGCCACGGGCGGCGCGCGCCGGCAACCGGGTCGTGGAAGCGCCTCGGCCGGCCGTGCGCTACGCCGACGGGCTGAGCGGCCGGCCGGGCCGAGACCGGTCGTCGGGCAGCCGGCTCGCCGCCGTCGCGAGCAGCCAGCGCAGGCTGTCGGGGTGCAGCGGCCCGGCCCGGTCGTCGACCCGCACCCCGACGACCCGGCCGCCCCGGCGCGCGATGGCCCAACGCTCGCCGACGTAGGCCTCGTCGCCGATGCCGGCCAACGGGGCGCTGTCGCGCCGCAGGCGCATCGTGAGCCGGGCCGCCAGCCCCGAGCTGGCCATGACCGACACGACCTGCCGCCCACCGGCCTCGAAGACCTGCGTCGACACGGGCATCGTCACCGGCAGCGTTCCGTCCCCCGCGGCGGCCGACGTCGAGGCCACCGTCACCGGCCGGCCGACGGCCCAGCCGACCTCGCCGGCCGTCAGCAGCGCGGCGGCCGACGGAGCCGGGACGGCCGGTCGCTGGCCGGGCGGGGCGACGCCCATCGCCTCGGCGATCAGATGCTCGGTCGCGTCGTCGGCCGGCGGCTCGGCCAGCTGCCGGGCGCGTCCTTCGGTGACGAGGGCGAGCTCAAGGACGCGGCGGCTCCACGGCCGGGCGGTCAGCCGGACGACGTCGCCGACGTGGTACTGGTCCCACAGCTCCTTGGGCGCGCCCCACGCGGTGGTCGCTCGGTGCCCGAGCCGGTCGGTGTGTCCGTCGTCGACCGCCAGATGGGCGAGCCACGGCACGCGTTCGGTGTCGTCCTCGCCGCCGCCGGTGCGGACGGTGGTCGACCGGCAGATCTGGTCCCACAGCACCTCGCCGGTCACCGCCACCGGCGACGACGCGTCCGCGGCGACCCGAACGAGCCGGTACACGCCCCGCACGACGAGGTAGCAGCCGACGGCGAGGAAGACCAGCCCGGCCCGGTCGTGTATCTGCGCGCTCAGGCTGCCGGCGGCCCGGCCGCCGAAGCGCAGCAGCATGGCGCCGACGACGACGCCGAAGGCGGACCTGACCGCCGTCGGCGCCGCCTCCTCGCCGTACCGACCCCGTGGGCGCGGGTAGCGGACCCGCACCTGGTGCCAGCTGCCGCCGTACGAGGACCAGAGCAGAGCCCGGTCGGCCATCCCCAGGTCGATGATGTCGTCGCAGCCGCGGGCGACGCCGAGCGCGCTGCCGTAGGCCAGATATCGGTCCCACAACCCGGCCGCCGCCGGGGGCAGCGCGGCGAACGCCTCGTCGCCGCGCAGGAACTCCCGCAGCCCCAGCCAGCGCTGCGCCGCGGCCCGGCCGGCCGGCGTGTCCCGCTCGCCGAGCTGCACGCAGGCCACCCCGAGCAGAACGACGAACGTCCCGAACGTCGCGGCGAAGGCCGCGCTGTCCTCGGGGTGGACCCGGCGGTCGTAATGCACCATCGCGACCAGCACGGCGAGCGTCGGCGCGGCCGTGGCGAGCACCAGCGCGGTCCGCATCCTGCTGGAGAACCGGCGGCGGGTCAGCCCGCGCTGGCGGGCGTCGGCCAGGATCTCCGCCTTGAGCCGTCGCGACCAGGCCCGTTCCTCGCCGGCGTCGCGGAACGTCAGCGCGGTCAGCGGGACGACACCGTCGGCGGTGAGGCCGCGGACCCGGCCGAGGACCCGCCTCTCGTACCGGGTGAGGTCTCCGTCTCCGTGTCCGTCGCCGCGGCCGTGGGGGTGCCCGTCGCCGGCGCCGGCGCCGTGTCCGTCGCCGGCGGGCAGGTGGACCGTCGTTCCGCGCGGGTCGGCGCCCGGCTGGCGCAGTTCGACGCGGCGGCGGGCGGCGAGGTCGAGCAGCGTCGCGCGGGCCGCGGTGTCGGTGTGCTTCCAGCCGTGGGCCAGCAGGCTGACGACGGCCGGCGGCTCGTCCCCGCCGAAGTCCTGGGTTGGCGTGGCGGGGGCGAGCGGGCGCGGCCGGGTCCGCAGCAGGCAGTATCCGAACAGGCCGAACCAGCCGCCGATCCCGGCGATCGCGAGACCCAGTTCGAAGGCCATCAGTACTCGACTCCTCCGCGAAGCCGGCGCCTGTTCAACGGGTCAGAACTGGACGTGCAGGTCGGCCCGTTCGGCCGCCGCCGCCTCGAAGAAGGGCTCCTGGTGGAATCCGGCGAGGGTCGCGATCAGGCTGGTCGGGATGCTCTGCACGGCAGTGTTCAGCGACTGGACGGCGCTGTTGTAGAACTGCCGCGCATAGGCGATGCGGTTCTCGGTCTCGCCCAGCTCGCCCTGCAGCGCGAGGAAGTTCTGGTTGGCCTTCAGGTCCGGATAGGCCTCGGCGACGGCGAAGAGCCGGCCGATGGAGTGGGTGAGTATGTCCTCGGCCGGCCCGCGCTGCCCGGGGCTCTGCGCGGCGACGGCGCCCATCCGGGCCAGGACGACGCCGTCCAGGGCGGCCCGTTCGTGCGCGGCATACGCCTTGACGGTCTCGACGAGATTGGGGACGAGGGCCTGCCGGCGGCGCAGCTGGACGTCGATCTGCGCCCAGGACGACTGCACCTGCGTCCGCAGCCGCACCAGCCGGTTGTGCGCCCGCACCGCCCACACGGCCAGCCCGACCAGTACCAGCACGACGACGCCACCGACGACCGGCACGACCACTGACGCGTTCATCGAGGCTTCCTCCGCAGAACCCTGACCAGATCGGCACCGCGACCGGACCAGAACCGCGACCCGAATCGACGGCCCGATGATCCTCCCGCATGTTCGCGTTCTGTCCATCATGGTCCGTTCCGCGTCCTGACGTGTTGCCGACAGGGTCTGCTCGGGGCGTAGTGCGAGGGTCTCGTGGCGTATTCCGCGCGCCGTACGGGTGAACGCGGCTAGAACAGATATCCGCCCACCGCGACCGACCGGTTACCGATCCGGGAAATCCCCGGGAGTTTCCCCTCCTTGCGCCAATGGCCCATCAGCGTGATTGCCGCCCACGTGGTTGCTGCCCATCAGAAGGGGCACGGCCTTGCGGTCACCCCTGCGGCGGCGAGGGGCGGGGCGCCGGAATGCGCGGCCGACGTGGGCAGGGATCGGGCCGAATCCAGCGAACTCGGCGGGATTGTCGTGTCACGTCGAACAACGCGAGAAGGCGGGCCGGGTCGAGATCCCCAAGCCACGAGCGTCAGGAGACCGCGTCGCCGACGAGTTTGAGGAGGGACTTCCAGATGCTTTCGCGTTGGATGCCCTTGTCGAGTGCGCCGTGGAAGGCGTAGTAGGCCGTCACCTCGGCGCGGGAGCGGCGCTCGCCGGCCCGTCGCGGCTTCGCCACCCAGTCGATGTACATCGACCGGACGTCGGCCGGCTGCTCGTCCCACTCCAGCCAGGCGTCCGCCTGGTCGAGCGCCTCGGACAGCTCGACGGGCACCGAGGCCTGATCATCCGTCACGATGATGCATCTCCGATGGTGAACGCTGGCGCGCGCTCGGCGGGCGAGATCAACCCAGGAGGGAGTTGACGAGGGCGAAGTCGGCGGTGCGGGCGGCCTGGCGGTGGGCCAGCTGGAGGAAGCGGCTCGAGGAGCCCAGGTAGAAGCGTTCATAGAGGTCGGAGCGGCCGGCGAGGCTGGTGCCGACGAAGTCCCACGCGAGCCGGAACAGCGCGGTCCGCTCGTCGGCGGGCAGGCCGTTCGCCCCCTGGTAGTAACGGTCGAGCAGCGGGCGCAGCGCCGGGTTCGCGAGCTCCGCGCGGGTCGGGGTGGCCAGCAGGCTGTGGCTGCCGAGCAGCTTGATGATCTCGGATACGCGGGGGAACCAGCGCGGCAGGGTGGGGCGCAGCGCCGCGAACGGCGGCTCGGCGCAGAACCAGGTGCCCGAACCCCAGTCGTGCGCGCCGGCCTCCGCGGCGGTCAGCGTCGAGCGGGTCAGCTCCAGGTAGCTCCAGATCTCGCCGAGCATCTCGACGGCCGCCGGGCTGGTGTTGCCGACCGCCTCGGTCATCCGGGTCGCGAGCTCCCAGCCGAACTGCAGCTTCGAGATCGCCCGGATCGTGGTCTGCTGCATGACGTTCGCCGTCCAGCCGGCACGCTGCATGACCCGGTTGTAGAGGTCGACGTCGCCGTCGAGGAAGACGCGGTCGCGGGGGACCTCCACGTCGTCGAAGACGATGACGGCGTCCTGCTCGTCGAACCGGCTCGACAGCGGCGCGTCCGCGGCCGCAGCGTTCGACGCGTAGCTGTCCCGGCAGAGCACCTTCAGCCCGGGCGTGGCCATCGGGATGGCGAAGACGACGGCATACCGCTCGTCGCCCTCGACGAGCGGATAGCCGGGGTACACGAAGATCTCGTCCGCGTGCGGGGCGAGCGTCGCCAGCGCCCGGGCGCCGCGCACGACGATGCCGCCGGCCGTGTCGGCGACCTTGTGGACGACGACGTCGCCGCCGCCGGCGGCCGTCTCCGACATCGACCGGTCGACGGTCGGGTTGACGATCGCGTGCGTCAGCGCCAGGTCGCCGCGCATGACGTGCTGGTGGTAGGCGATCAGGTTGGCACAGCCCTCGTCGTTGCCGCCGCGGTTCCACACGTCGGGCCGACCGGCGAATCCCGCGAGCGTGACGTTGAGGTAGTCCGGGCTGCGGCCCATGAGGCCCAGCGTCCGGCGCGCCACCCCGGCGATCGCCTCGTGCCGGCGGGCCAGGTCGGCGGCCGACCGGGGGATCAGATGGGTGACGGCGACGGTCTCCCCACTGTCCGGCTCCGTGGCCAGATAGCGGTCGGGGTCCTCGTGCTGGAGGTCGTACAGGCCGGCCAGGGTCCGCGCGGCGCCGGCGGTCCGCGGGTCGGCGGTCACGTCCGTCACTCGTTCCCCGCCCAGCCAGACCTCGCGGTCGTCGACCAGCCCCTCGAGGAACTCCTTGCCGGTTCGCGCGCCCATGTCCCTACCTCGTCCTTCGTTCCTACCGTGTTCCAGCGGTTCGTTGGTTGAGCGGTTCGGTGTTTCCGCGGTTCGGTGACCATGCGGCCCGCCGGGCCCGCCGGCCGGGACGCTGATTCCTACAGTTCGGCGATCAGGAGAAGAGGCTGCTCTACGCAGCGCGCCAGGAAGCTGAGGAAGCCGCCGACCGGCGCGCCGTCACAGGCCCGGTGATCGAAGACGACGGTCAGCTGGGCGACGTGCCGGGGCCGGATCTCGCCGCCGACGACCCAGGGCCGCTGCGCGATCCGGCCGACGGCGAGCTGCGCGACCTGCGGATGGTTGATGATCGGGACGGCGCCGTCGCTGCCGAGAGCGCCATGGTTGTTGAGGGTGAACGTGCCGCCCGACAGCTCCGCCGGGGTCAGCGTGCCTGCGCCGGCCCGGGCGGTGAGCTCGCGGATCCGCGCCGACAGGCCCGGTGCCGCCAGCTCGCCGGCGTTGCGCACGACGGGGACCACGAGGCTGCGGGCACCCGCGACCGCGACGCCGAGATCGACCGACGAGTACTGGAGGATCTCGGCCCGCTCCCCGTCGATGGTGGCGTTGAGCTCGGGAAAGCGCGCCAGACCCGCCACGCAGACCCTCGCCAGCAGGCCGAGGACGGTCACCGGGTGATCCGGGCTCGCCGCGTTGATCTGGGCTCGGGCTGCGAGCAGGTCGGTGACGTCCACGTCCCGCCAGGCCGTCGCCTCCGGGATCTCCCGGCGGCTGCGCACCATCCGCTCGACGACCGCCCGCCGGGACGCCAGCGGCACCCGCCGGACAGTCGGCGCGTGCACCGCATCCCCGGCCGGGGCCGCGCCATTGGTCCGCGTGCCGTGCGCTCCCGTGCCGCCCGTGGCGTGCCCGCCCGGGCCGCCTGTGCCGCCCGTGGCGCTCGTGGCGCTCGCCGCCAACAGGCGCTCGACGTCGGCCCGCCGGATGACGCCGTCGGCGCCGGCGGCGACCACCGCGGCGAGGTCGAGGCCCGCGTCCCGGGCCAGCCGCCGGACGACCGGCGAGATGACCTTCGGCGCCCGGTCCCGAACCCGGCCGACGAACGGCCCCGCGCCGGCTGTCTGGGCCGCGTCGGCGGTCCGGCTCGCGTCAAGGGTGCGCCTCGTGCCGGCGGTGTGCCGCGCGCCGGCGGCTGCGGGGCCGGCGGCCCGGGCGGCCGGGCCGAAGCCGACCAACGCCGGCATGATCGTCTCGCCGACGCCGACGCCGACGCCGACGCCGACGCCGGCCGCGGCGGGGCGCTCGCGGACCCGCACCAGCGTGGCGCCCACGGGCAGGACGTCGCCCTCCTCGCCGTGCCGGCTCTCGACGAGACCGGCGTAGGGGCTCGGGATCTCGACGACCGCCTTCGCCGACTCCACCTCGACGATCGGCTGGTCCACGTCGATCCGGTCGCCGACCTCGACGAGCCACCGCACCACGACCGCGTCGGTCAGCCCCTCGCCCAGGTCGGGCAGGGCGAACTCGGCCACCTCGGATGCCACGCCGGCCCCGGTCATGACGCCCGGCTTCCCGGCGCGCCGAGCCAGCGGGTGTCCGGCTCGTCGTCCCACTGCAGACGCTCGAACGCGGCCAGCAGCCGGGCCACCCCTGGCAGGTGGTGTCGCTCCAGTTTCGGCGCCGGGTAGGGGATGTCCCAGCCCGTCACCCGCAGGACCGGCGCGGCCAGCGAGTGGAAGCAGCGTTCCTGCACCCGCGCGGCGATCTCCGCGCCGACCCCCGCGAAGCCCTGGGCCTCGTGCAGGACGACGCAGCGGCCGGTCCGGCGGACGCTGGCGGCGACCGTCTCGTCGTCGAACGGCACGATCGAGCGCAGATCGACGACCTCGACGTCCCAGCCGCGGCCGGCCGCGGCCTCCGCGGCGGCCAGGGCATCCGCGACCGTCGCGCCGTAGGTCACCACGGTGACGTCCCGGCCGGGGCGCCGGATCGCGGCCCGCCCCAGCGGCTCGGCGCGCACCGGCAGCTCGACCGCCGACCGTCCCCAGTACAGCCGCTTCGGCTCGAGGAACACCACCGGGTCGGGGTCGTCGATGGCGTCGCGCAGCAGCGAATAGGCATCCTCGACGGTCGCCGGGGTGACGACCTTCAGCCCGGCGGTGTGCGCGTAGTAGGCCTCGGAGCTGTCCGAGTGGTGCTCGACCGCGCCGACGCCGCCGCCGTACGGGATGCGCAGCACCATCGACGGGCGCAGCCGGCCGGCGGTCCGCGCGCCCAGCTTGGCGACGTGGCTGGCGATCTGCTCGAACGCCGGATAGGCGAACGCGTCGAACTGCAGCTCCACGACCGGGCGCAGCCCGTACATCGCGAGGCCGACCGCGAACCCGACGATCCCGGCCTCGGCCAGCGGCGTGTCGACGCAGCGCCGGTCGCCGAACTCGGCGAGCAACCCGTCGGTGACCCGGAAGACGCCGCCGAGCCGGCCGACGTCCTCGCCGAGCACGAGCACCCGCTCGTCGGCGGTCATCGCGTCCCGCAGCGCCCGGTTGAGCGCCTGTCCCATCGTCACCGTGCCGTCGGCCGCCTCCCCGGCCCGAGCCCCGGCGGGCTTTCCGGCCCGAGCCCCGGCAGGTTCACCGGGCCGGGCCGTGGCCGGGAGCCGGTGCGGTGCGGCCGGCGCGGTGGCGCCGGGGCGGCTGAGGGTCATCGCTCGGCCTCCCCGCCCGCGCCCGATCCGGCGCCCCGCTCGGCGTCGAGTTCGGCGGTCAGCGCGGCGAGCTGCTCAGCATGCGAAGGCGGCGGGGCGGCGTAGACGTGCGCGAAGATCTCCGCCGGGTCGACCAGCGGCTCGTCGGCCACGCCGGCGCGGACCCGGGCGGCGAGCGCCTCGGCCCGGGCCGTCACCGCGCCGTCCGCCTCGTCGTCGAGCAGGCCCCGCCCGCCCAGATATGTCCGCAGCCGGGCTACCGGGTCCCGGGCCCGCCAGATCGCCACCTCGGCGTCGTCGCGGTAGCGGCTCGGGTCGTCGGCGCTGGTGTGCGGCCCCAGTCGGTAGGTGTGCGCCTCGACGAGCGTCGGGCCGTGGCCCGCCCGGGCGCCGGCCACCGCGTCGGCGAGCACCGCGAGGACGGCGACGGCGTCGTTGCCGTCGACCTGCTCGGAGCGGATGCCGTAGCCGACACCCTTGTAGGCCAGCGACGGCGCGGCGCTCTGCCGGGACAGCGGGACGCTGATCGCGTACCGGTTGTTCTGCACGAGGAAGACGACGGGGGCGCGGAAGACAGCGGCGAAGTTCAGCGCCTCGTGGAAGTCGCCCTCGCTGGTCGCGCCGTCGCCGAGCAGGACGAGGGCGACCTCGTCGGTGCCCGCCCAGCGGGCGGCGGTGGCCAGGCCCGCGGCGTGCGCAGCCTGGGTCGCGAGCGGGGTGGTCATCGGCGCGCACCGGCTGGCCCGCGGGTCGTAGCCGCAGTGCCGCAGGCCGCGGAACGGGACGAGCACCGCCAGCGGGTCGACGCCGCGGGACAGCAGCGCGCCGCTGTCGCGGTAGGTCGGGAACAGCCAGTCGGCCGGGCGCAGCGCGAGCGCCGCGCCGGCCTGGCAGGCCTCCTGGCCGGCGAACGACGGGAACGCCGCGATCCGTCCCTGCCGGGCCAGCGCCGTCGCCTGCGCGTCGAACCGGCGGGCCAGCACCATCGCCTCGTACGCCCGGCCGAGCAGCTCGTCCGGCGGCCGTCGGTAGCCGCCGTGCTCGTCGGCCGGCCGGCCGTCCTGGTCGACGAACCGGATCGGCGTCGGCGCGGGCAGCAGGCCGGCGGCGACCGGGCCGGCCGCGCCGCCGACGTCCCAGGTCACGCCGGCACCCGCCCGTCGAGGCCGCTCGGGTGGATGCTGCCCGGGTGGTCGTCGTCGACGGCGGCCCGGGGAGCGGGCAGCGCCTTCGCCGCCTCCAGCCGGCAGCGGCCGGTGTTCCCCATCCGGAACAGCGACTCGACGACCGGCCCGGTCCCGCCGCCGCTCGCCGCGGCGGCACCCGGGCCGGCGCCGAGGGCGTCGCGGACCGTCTCCAGATCGGCCACGACGTCGGCGAGCAGGTCGGCGAGCGGCGACGCGTTCGCCTCGACGATCTCCGTCCACAGGTCGGCGTTCGCCCCGGCGATCCGGGTGAAGTCCATCAGTCCGGGGCCGGCGAGCCGGGCCAGGTCCTCCGGCATCGTCGCGAGCCGGGCCGCGAAGGCGCTCGCGACGATGTGCGGGAGGTGGCTGAGCAGGCCGAGCGCGAAGTCGTGCGTGCGCGGGTCGAGCCGGACGACCCAGGCGCCGCAGCCGACGGCGATCAGGCCGGCGTGCCGCTGGGCGAGCCGCGACGTCGCCGCCGACGGGGTGATCACCCAGGGCCGGTTGCCGAACAGGTCCGTGACGGCCCATTCCGGGCCGCCGCGCTCCCGGCCGGCCACCGGGTGGGCGCCGCAGATCCGCGACATGTCGGCGCCGAGGCGCTCGGCGTCGACCAGCGGCTCGACCTTCACCGACGCCGTGTCGCTGAAGGTCGCCGTGGGCAGCAGCCGCTGCCAGGCGACGAGTGTCGGGCCGACGTCGCGCGGCGGCACGGCGATGACGACGTGGTCGACGGCGTTGCGGACCTGCGCCCACGGGTCCGTCATCACCGTGTCGCCGCTGGCCGCGCCGGCGCCAGCGCCGGCCCCGGTGGGGTCGCCCGCAGCCTGGCCGGTCAGGGCAGCCTGGCTGGTCGGGTCGGTCTGGTCGGCCTGGCTCGGGTCCGGGTGCGGCCAGACGCGGCCGGCGCCGCGGCGGGCAGCCACGGCGGTCTGCGCCTGGTGGCGGTCGTAGAGCAGGACGTCGGTCCCGTGCCGGCGCAGCGCCATGCCGACCGACGTCCCGATCAGACCGGTGCCGACGACCAGGACCCGCAGGCCCGCGAGCTCGGCGAGGTCGGCGGCGTCGACGAGGTCGGCCGCCGACGTGGGCATGGTGAGGGAGGCGGGGGACGAGGCGTCGGGGTCCGGCGTCGTCGCTGCGAGGTCAGCCAGAGGCGCGTGCATGGTCATCGCTCAACCGCTCTTTCGTCACTGTCTGGTCTGACTGGTCGCCGACGCGTCCGCGACCGGCGGGGCCGCCGGTCGCGCACTGGTGTCGGGCGGGTAGTGGGGACGCGGGATGGTCGGTTCGACGAGGCTGCGCACCGGCCCGGCGACGGGCCCGGCGGCCGGGTCCGGTTGCAGTCCGGCCCCGGCCTCGAGGGCGTCGAGCTCGGCGGCGAACAGCGCGGCCAGCCGGTCGTGGCCCGGTACGGAGGCGTCGGTGGTGAAGCCGATGCGGACCTGGTCGTCCAGGCCGGACAGCAGAACAGCCAGTCGCTGGCCGGCGGGCACCGGCGGTACCGGGACGGCGTCGACGACGGGCCGCCCGAGGATCTCGAACGGGCCGGTGAGGCCGGCCGGGTTGGACGCGGTGAGCGCGAAGCCGCGGGTGGCGAGCGCGGTCGCGAGCGCGGCGGTGCGCAGCGGCGCGGGGACCAGCCAGACGAACAGCCGCTCGGCGACGCCCGGGGCACCGTCGCGGCGCAGCCGGTCGGTCTGCCGGCGGATCGCGTCGACCCGGTGCCGCCGGGAGGGCTCGCCGTAGGGCAGGGCGATCCGGACGGTGCTGAGGTAGTTGCCGACGACGTCCCGCTGGGCCGCGACGCGGGTGCTGACCGGGACGGCGGCGTGCACCGCGAGCCCGTCGGCCCGGGCGGCCCGGTCGGCGCGGCCGGCGCGGCCGGGGCGGTCCGGCGGCGCCGCCTCGGGCGGGTACCAGGCGCGCAGCGCGCCGGCGAGCGCGGCCAGGAAGATGTCGTTCACGGTCGCGCCGTACGCCCGGCCGGTCGCCCGCATCCGGGCGAGGTCGATCTCGAGCCAGGCGTGCCGGGTGCCGCCGGTCGGCGCCGCGGCGAGCGGGCCGATCGTCGTCGTGCGGGTCAGCCAGCCGGCCGCCTGCGCGGCCGCCCGGGCGAGGGCGGGGACGCTGTGCCGGCGGCGGTCCGGCAGGGGGCGCCGCGGCGCCGGCATGGTGCCCGGTTCGGGCGGTTCGGGCGGTTCGGGCGGCCCGAACAGCTTGCCGAGCACCAGGTCCAGCGCCGATCCGTCCATCCGGGCGTGGCTGCCGCGAAAGAGCAGCGCGAACCGGTCGGGCGCGTCGCCGTGCAGCAGCCACATCTGCCAGGGAGCCGCGGTCATCGGGATCTCGAGCGTGGACAGCTCCTCGATCGCCGCGCGCAGCCCGACGATCCCCGATCCGGCGGCGATCCGGCGCTCGCCGACGTGCCGCGCCGGGTCGAACGTGGCGTCCGGTACCCAGGCCAGCCGCCCCCACCCGGCCCGTGCCAGCCGGTGGGTCAGCGGGGGAAAGGCGTCCGCCCGGCGCGCGACGAGGTCCCGCAGGTCCTCGATGTCCGGCGCGGGTCCGTGGCCGACCAGCAGGTTCCCGACCGCGAGCCGAGTCCGCGGATACGCCCGCTGGTAGCCAAGTGTGATCTTGTCGACGGTGGTCAACGGGTGGGCGTGCGGGTTGCCGGCGGCGTTCGCCCCGGCGTTATCCGCGGCGGTCCGCCTGCCGGCCGCCCCCGTCATCGCGCACCGCCGTGGATAACGCCGACGGTTCGCCGCGCGATTTTCACGATTGGCTCCCTGGCTGGGATGGAAACTGGTTTACGTCCGGCGCGCGGGGCGGCTGGATGCGACCCGTTGGGCGATGCCGGTCGTGAACCGAACGACAAGCACGAATATAGGTGCGCCGCCGCCCGAGTACCCGGCGAAATCCCTGGTACCGCGGTCCTGGCTTTCCCGGGACGTCTGGGGGCAGACTCCCGGAGCCGCTGGGAGCGCTTCCGGGCAGCGGGCCTGTGACCTGCACAAACGGGGAACAGCCCGGGCGGGAAGCCGGGTGGATGGCCGGGCGACAAAGGTTGGCAACCCCGGGTTCCAGACAGATACTCGACAGCGCGTACCGGCGGTCTGACCGGGCGATGTCGGCGAGGCGACAGTACGGGTACAGGTTTATGACTACCGGCGGGCGCGTGGCGCGGTGTAAACGACCGGTGAGTGCCGACTCGGCGGGGATTGCCGGCGGATAAAGCGTCCCAGGCCCGCCCCGGACGCCGGCACGACACCCGTCGGACGCGCCCTGTGCCGTCCTCGGTGCTTCGCCAAAGATATTGATCGCGGGCCGAATATTCATGCGGAACAGGCAGAGGGTACCCGGCACCGTTCGGGATAACCGTTCTCGGGCGCGGGCCGTGCCGACCCCGCCGGATCCGGGGCGGCGTCAGGCGATCGCATTCGGTGAACGGACGTCGTCTGCCGTAGGCGGCCACAGCCGTTTCTCGTGGGATTAGCCGAAATTTTTCCAAGCCTGCGGCCGAACCGGTGGAAGTCCCCTCGGCGCGGCGGGATCCGCGCGCGGGCCAGTCACCCTGTGGCGCAGGTCGGAACGCGGCTCGCGAACGGCACCAACGGGCCGGCCGGGGCGGTAGCTTGCTCCCGACGGACCCGTTTTGCCTGGATGTCACGGCTGGCGTCCGGACCTCCGCGCGGCGAGCCCGCGGGCGAGCCGGGCCGTCGCCGCCGGACGATCACCACGCCTCGGGCCGACCGCCTCTGGCCGTGGTCGCCCGGGGCGGGGCCGACCGTATGGGGGGATACATCGGCAAGCCGACCATTCTGACCGTTGACGACGATCCGGAGGTCTCGGCGGCCATCGGTCGGGACCTGCGCGACCAGTACGGCGCCGACTACCGCGTCGTCGTCGCCATCTCCGGCGAGCAGGCGCTGGGCGTCCTCGCCCGGCTCGCCCTGCGGGAGCAGCCGGTCGCGCTGATCGTCGCCGACGAGCGGATGCCCGGCATGACCGGCATCGCGCTGCTGGAGCAGGCCCGGGGCCACGCCCCGGGCGCGAAGAGCCTGCTGCTGACCGCGTACGCCGACACCGACGTGGCGATCAGGGCGATCAACGACATCGGGCTCGACTACTACCTGCTCAAGCCCTGGGACCCGCCCGCCGAGCGGCTGTTTCCCGTCGTCGACGACCTGCTCACCGACTGGCGCCGGGCCAACCCCGACGAAACCGGGGACGTTCGGGTCGTCGGCCACCGGTGGTCGCTCGGCAGCCACGACGTGAAGAGCTTCCTCGCCCGCAACCACGTCCCGTACCGCTGCTGGACGTCGAGCGGGACGCGGAGGCCCGCCGGCTGGTCGAGCTCGCCGGCGCCGCGCCGGGCGACCTGCCACTCGTGCTGCTCCCGGACGGCGACCCGCTGCGCGCGCCGACGACGCTGCAGGTCGCCCGGTCGCTGCGGCTGCGGACCGACGCCCAGCAGCCGCTGTACGACGTGTGCATCGTCGGCGGCGGCCCGGCCGGCCTCGCCGCGGCCGTGTACGCCGCGTCCGAGGGCCTGAGCACGGTCGTCGTCGAGCGGGAGGCGCCCGGCGGCCAGGCCGGCCAGAGCGCGGCGATCGAGAACTACCTCGGCTTCCCAAAGGGCCTGACCGGCGCCGACCTCGCGCACCGGGCCGTCGCCCAGGTCACCCGGTTCGGCGCCGAGATGGTGCTCGCCCGGGGCGTCGCCGGGATCGAGACCCGAGGCCCGGTGCACGCCGCCCTGCTCGACGGCGGCGGCGAGATCGAGGCGCACGCCGTGATCGTGGCGACCGGCGTGTCCTACCGGCGGCTGCCGGCGCCCGGCGTCGACGAGCTCACCGGCCGGGGCGTCTACTACGGCGCGTCGGCCAGCGACGCGAGCCAGTGCCAGGGCGACGACGTCGTCATCGTCGGCGCGGCGAACTCGGCCGGCCAGGCGGCGCTGAACTTCGCCCGGCACGCCAAGCGGGTCGTGCTGGTCGTGCGCGGCCCGTCGCTCGAGGCGACGATGTCGAGCTACCTGATCGAGCGGATCACCGCCGCCGCCAACGTCGAGGTGCGGGTGCGCAGCGAGGTCGCGGCCGCGCACGGCGACGGCCACCTGGAGTCGCTGACGATCGCCGACCGGGACTCCGGCGCCGAGGAGCGGCTGGCGTCGAACTGGCTGTTCGTGTTCATCGGCGCCTCGCCGCGCACCGACTGGCTGGGCGCGGCGGTGGCCCGGGACGCGCAGGGCTTCGTCGTCACCGGCCAGGACCTGACGACGCCGGCGTACGCGGGCCGCTGGCCGCATGCCCGGGCGCCGTTCGCACTGGAGACCAGCCTGCCCGGCGTCTTCGCCGCGGGCGACGTCCGGCTCGACTCGATGAAGCGGGTCGCGTCGGCCGTCGGCGACGGCGCGATGTCGATCTACCTGGTCCACCAGTACCTCGGCCTCGCCTGATGGGCGACAGCCTGCTGGGGGTCGCCGACCTGCGCGGCCTGCGCATCCTCGACGGCCTGACCGACGCGCAGCTCGGGCAGCTGCTCGACGCCGGCGCCGAGGTGTCGACGAGCCCCGGCCAGGAGCTGTTCCGGCACGGCGAGCACGCCGACTTCTGGTGGGTGCTGCTCGACGGGTCGATCGACCTGGTCCGCAGCTCCGCCCGGGAGGAGTCCGTTGTCGGCCGGATGGACGAGCCCGGCCGGTGGGCGGGCGGTTTTCGCGCCTGGAACTCCCAGGGCGTCTACCTCGCTACCGGGCGGGTGGCCGCCGCCGGCCGGGTCCTCCGGGTGCCGGCGGCCGACCTGCGCCGGCTGTGCGACGCCTGGTTCCCGCTCGGCGCGCATCTCATCGAGGGCGTCTTCGGGACCGCGCGCACGATCGAGTCGACGGTGCGCCAGCGCGACGCCCTGGTGACGCTCGGCACGCTCGCCGCCGGCCTCGCGCACGAGATCAACAACCCGGCCGCGGCGGCCGTCCGCGCGACCCGGTCGCTGGCGGCGGTCTGCGACACCCTGCTCGAAGCCCTGCGCCGGCTCGCCACCGCCGAGATCTCGGCGGCCCAGTTCCTCGCCCTCGACGCGCTGCGCCGCGACGTCGTCCCACCGCCGGGGCCGGTCGACCCGCTCGACCTGTCCGACCGGCAGGAGGCCGTGGCGTCGTGGCTGGCGAGCCGCGGGGTCGAGCAGGGCTGGACCGTCGCGTCGGCGCTGGCCGCCGCCGGGGCGGACGTCGACTGGTGCGAGCAGGTCGAGGACGTCCTCGGCGGCGCCGACCCCGCGGCGGCGTTCGGCTGGCTCGCGAGCACCTTCGACGCGCCGCGGCTGCTGGGGGAGATCGGGGAGTCGACCCGGCGGATCTCCGAGCTCGTCGGCTCGGTGCGCTCGTACTCGTATATGGACCAGGCCTCGGTGCAGCACGTCGACGTGACCGAGGGGCTGGTGAGCACGCTGGTCATGCTCGGGCACAAGCTGACGCCCGGGGTGCGGGTGGAACGCCGGTTCGGCGCCGACGTGCCGACGATCGACGCCCACGCGGGTGAGCTGAACCAGGTGTGGACGAACCTCATCGACAACGCCGTGGACGCGCTGAACGGCGCCGGAACCCTGTGGCTGGCCACCCGGCGCGACGGCGACGGGATCGTGGTCGAGATCGGCGACGACGGCCCGGGAATGCCGCCGGAGGTCGCGGCACGGGCGTTCGAGGCGTTCTTCACGACGAAGGACGTCGGCAAGGGCACCGGGCTCGGGCTGGACATCGCCCGGCGCATCGTCGTCGAGCGGCACGGCGGCACGATCGCGATCGACTCCCGGCCCGGCAACACCGTCGTCCGGGTCCGGCTGCCGCTGACGCAGCCGAGCGCCGGCTGACCGGAAAGCCGCCGGCGCGACCCGCCCGGCGCGGCGGGTGGCCCGCTCGATCGAGGAACGAGCCACCCGCCGCGTCAGGCCGTCTGACCCGGCGTCACTTCGTGACGTACGGGCCCTTCCACAACTCGAGGTACCTGGCCGCCGCGGCGGCGTGGTAGTCGTAGCCGCAGACCTTGTCGTGCAGGGTGAACTTGCAGTTGTATCCGTCCGAGCCGTCGAAGTAGTCCTCGTAGGCGAGGCCGGTGGGAGACTTGGCCGCCGTCTCGAAGGCCGTCCGCATCTGGGTGATGTAGGTCGGGTCGGTCGAGCCGTAGGTCGGGTCGCCGTTCACGCCCCACTCCGGCACGGCGAACGGGACCCCCTGCGCGGCGACCCACTTCCGCCAGGCCTCGATGCCGACGGGCTCGCCGTGCGATCCGGTCTTGTTCGGGTCACGCAGCTTTCCGCCGTCGCTGATGGCGTAAAGGTCCGGCCCAGCGGCATCCACGTACTGCGCGCCCGGCCAGAACTTTGTCACGTCGAGGCTGCCGTCCGAGGTCTCGGCGTTCGGGTTCCACACCAGCTTGTAGTTCGGCGAGGCCTTCTTGACGATCTTGTGCCAGCGCTGCCAGCACGTCTTGAAGGCGTCGGCGTCACCGGGCTTCATGCTCCACCGGTACCAGTTGCCGTTGAACTCCCAGTTCAGCCGGATGAACGCGTCCTTCGACGGCCAGGCGCTGGAGAGCTCGCCCATGAAGGCCGTGATCTGGTCCTCGCTGGCGCACGAGCCGACGTTCTGGTCGTCGGCCCACATCGGCTGCGCGAGCGAGAGCTTGCCCGGCCAGTGCGCGTCCGTGAAGTACTCGTGCGCGCTCCACAGCGCGTTCATCGACTTCCACGTCGTCTTGTTGTTCGCCGTGGTGTCCGCCGCGTCGTTCCAGGTCTCGGCGATCTGCACCGGCCAGCCACGCCACCGCGCCCACTCGTCGCGGTCGGCGTAGCCGACGCCGCTGAGCGCGAGCGCCGCCGGCGGCCTCGTGCCCCCGCCGCCAGCTCCGCCGCCACCAGCTCCGCCGCCGCCCGCGGGCGGCGTGGTGGTCGGTGCCCCCGGCGGGGAGGACGGCGTGACCGGCGCCGTCGGGGCGGTGGACGGGCTTGGTCCCGTGGGCGGTACCGACGGCGCCGGCGTGCTTGATCCCGGCAGCGGGTTGCCGGCGCCAGCGCCCGGCTCGGGGCCGCAGGCCGCCAGGCCCGCCGCGGCCACCGCCGCGAGCAGAAAGCCTGTGAGAATGGGTGTCACGCGTTTTCCTGCCACCGGCCGCGCGGGCCGGCGCCTTACAGACGGGCGCGTCATCGGGCGTCTCGTCTCCTCAGTTCGTCGACGTGCCCCCCAGCCGTCCCCTCTTGGGACTTGCGGATTCCGTTGTACGGACTTCGCCTGGACGTCCAATTCGAACTGCCGCGAACGTAGGAAGGAGTCGGCCGGCTGTCAACGCCGCGGCGTGTTCGACCTATTACCGATGGTGTCGGCCGGTGAAACGGGCACGTCGGATTGTGCCGTCGTTGCCGGTGGCATGGCCTTGTCGCGGTCCGTGGATCGGCGTCTGCGTGTCGACGCAGTGGCCGAAAAGCACAGCGTGGGCCGTCGGCGATACCGAGAACGGGAGTTTTCCCTCGGGAGCATTCCCCGGTACCCCGGTTTATCTGCCGACCGGCAACCCGTGATGTCCGCACGGCGCGTGTTCCAGCGCCGCGAATACGTTCCAGTGCGCCACCATCGGGCCACTACGTCGTTGTGCGTGCAACGATGTGGCCATCCCGGGCCGCCAGAAGGTCGCCGGTTGCGCGTGGCTGCCGCCGGCCGCCGGCCGCCGGCCGCTGGCCGCCGGCCGCTGGCCGCTGGCCGCTGGCCTCGTCGCCGGCCGGGGCACGTAGGGTCCCGGGCATGCTCGACGATGCGCTGTCCGTGCGCGAGTTCGTCGCTGTCACCTCGCAGGCCTATCCGGTCCTTACGATCGAGGCCGACCAGTGGCACGAGTACGGGTACTTCTACGACCCGATCGAGAACGTCTACGCCGCCTACTCGATCGACCGCAAGGACCAGGTGGACGACGTCGAGCGGTTCGCCACCGCGGCCGAGCTGCTCGCCGCCCGTGGCGGCGACGAACGGCTGGCCTCGTGGCTCGGCTCGTTCCAGGTCTGGGCACCTCTCGACGAGCGGGTCATCTACTTCCCCGAGTCCAGGACGGTGCGCCGTATCCCGGTCGCCGCCGCGACCACGATGACGGTCGACCAGGCCCTGGAGCGGCTGGACGGCTACGCGCTCGCCTGGCTGCGCGAGCACCTCGACTGACCTACGTCGGCCCGAATCGGGCGCCTGATCAAACCGGCACTGGCCCGCCGGATGCTCACCCAGGCGTTCGACGCCGCCGTGACCGCGGCGTGGGTGACCGCCGACGATGTCCGCGGCCAGGCCGGTGCTGAGTGCCGACCTCGCTCGCCGCGGTGTCGGGTTTCGTCCTCGCCGTCGCCAAACATCACCAGATCGTCACCGCCATGGGCGCTCGTAAGGCCGTCGAACTTGCTGTCCGCCCACCCGGCCACGGCCATCACAAATGACCACAAAACGGCGCCTGGAGTACTAACAGAATCGGACTTCCCTTCCGGCTGCAGGTCGGCGGGGTCACCCGGGCTGGCGGTATGGCCGTCAGCAACGCGGTCGGCGGATCGCGCCGGCATGAAACGTCCGACGACACCCGGGTCGCCAAATTCGCCGGATCCGGGCGTGATATGGTGATCTTCCTGTCACTCATCGGCAGGTCAAAACGGGGGGCAACAAGATGAGCGGTGGCGTCGTTTTTCTAATTCTCTGTGTCATAGTCGTCGTCGGCTATGCGGTGCTGGTGGTGCAGCGGACCCGCGCCGAAAACATGGTTTTCATCGAGGTCGAGGCGCTCGATCTTTCCGCAATCCTCGAGATCGGAACTAAGAAGTCCCTGCCCTGGCACGCCGCTGTAGGCGGAGGCGGGCATATCCGCCCAGCGGTTCGCCAGCTCGCCGGCGGGATCCATGAATGGGACCGAGAGAGTGCCAGCGGCACCATGACGTTCCGCGTGATACCTATTGCCACAGGGGGCTACCAGGTAGGCGGCTCGGCGACCGCCATCATCGTCTTCCAGCTGCCGGAGCCGAGGATATCGTCTCCCGCGTCGCTGATCTTGGCGCTGCCCGTCCGCATCATGAACGGCGTCACCCGGGCTCTGCGGATGCCGAAGAGCCCGGGGGCGCTCCTCCGACAGCGCAGGCGGGTACTCAAAGCGGTGGCGGCCGCCGAGTAGCCGAGGCAACCCGATCGGCACGGCGGCGGTGAGATCCGCAACGGCGGGCACGCCGCCGCCGTGCGTGGCCTATGCCTTCCTGCGTCGTCCGTAGTTGAGTGGAACGCCGGGCTGGAGCCGCGTCTTCGGTGGCGCGCCGTCGCTGGCGGGCTGCGCCCGCCAGCCGCTGGTCGCCGGGTCCAGGTAGCGGGCGCTCAACTCCCGGAGGTCAAGATTCCACGGGTACCGCGTGCACACAGACCTCAGGAGAGGCAAGAGCGAGGCAAGCACGCCTCTCTCAATCTCGTCGAAGACCGTTCGCCACATTTTCTCCGGCGTACTGCCCGCGGAGATCGGGATGCGGGCGCGCGGGAAGTCGATGGCAGATAGGGTCGCACGGATCTCATCGGGATCGGTCACCCAGTTCTGGCAGAAGTCGAGAAGCCGCCGCTTGTCAGCGGCGAGCATCTCCCCGCCGTCAGCTTGCATTGCTCACCTCGCTGGAGATCCGGGTCGGCTGACCTCAGCCGCCTGAACCTCGTCGCGCGCACCGCTCCAGCGGACGGTTCGCGCCTGAGGAGGGAAATCTAGCTGTGGCGAGCGACGGTACCGATGCGGTCATCGTATCGAGCCGGGCACCACGGGCTGTCATGGGCACCAAGGCTCCGGCACGGCTGTTCTCCCGGCGTCGGGGTTCTCCTGGCGCCCGGGTTCGACCGCGCGGATCGGTGGCCCGCCGCCCGGTGGCCCGGCCGCCAAGCGGTACGATCCCGGATCATCGCAATACGCCCAGATAGGTATCAAATACATGTGCGGCGTCGCTGCTCGGCCGAAGAAGCGGATTTGCGCCCGCGCACACGGCTCCGCTCCCGGCCGGAGCCAGCCGCCGAGACGGGGGTCGCTGTGCACTCGGAGCCTGCCGGCGGCCTGCGCCCGGGTGGTCGCCCGCTGAGTCGGATGGACCGGTACATGCTGGACTTCCAGCGGGCCAGCCCCACCCGTCCGGTCAGCGTCACCTGCTACCTGTTGCGACTGTCCGGATCGCCGCGGATCGACGACGTGCGGGTGGCGGTCCAGGACCGCGTCCGCGCGTTCCCGGCGCTCACGGAACGGCTCGTCGAGCGCCGCGGCCGGTCCCCACGCTGGGAGCCCGGCGCGCGCATCGACATCTCCCGGTACGTGCGGGAGCACCGGCTGCCCGCGGGCGCGACCGCCGTCGACCTGCGGGCCGCGGTCGCCCGGCTGTCCGGCGTGCTGACCCCGCTGGACGGTCCGGCCTGGCACGTCGGCCTGGTCACCGCCCCCGGCGCGGCCGAGGCGCATCTGTTCTTCCGCGCCAGCCACGTCTGGGTCGACGGCCTGTCGCAGAACCGGGTCCTGACGCTGCTGTTCGGCGACCCGGCCGCCGCCGACGCCGACCCCGCCTGGACCAGAGCCGGGACGCTTACCCCGGGCGCGCTCGCGTCCGCCGCGCGGCGCCAGGCCACCAGCTGGGCCGGCCCCTCGGGCGTGCCCCCGGCGCTCGCCGACGCCGACCTCGGTGCGTACAGCGTCGGCTGGGGGTCCGTCGGCGTGGACCGGCTGCGCGCGATCGGCCGGGCCCACGACGCCTCCGTCAACGACGTCTACCTGGTCACCGTCGGCGGGGCGCTCGCGGCCTGGTCGCCGCCGGTGGGCTCCGCGCCGGTGCGGGCGGTCCTCTCGGTGAGCGCGCGGCGCACCGCCGAACGCGACGTGCTCGGCAACGCCTTCGTGGCGACCCGGGTGGCGCTGCCGCCGGCGGCCGCCTCGCCGGCCGAGCGGTTCGCGCAGGTGTGCCGGCAGACGGCGCCGTACAAGGCCGGCTCCAACGCCAGCCTCGGCGACCGGTTCTGGTCGGACCGGGTGCCCGCCCGCTTCGGCCGCCGGACCATCGGCGGCGGCCAGGAGCCCCGCACGGCCGCGGTGAACACGACCAACCTCGGGCCGATCCGTGGGCCGCTCGCGGTCGCCGGCGTCCCGGTCACCGCGGCGCTGCCGGTGCCGGCCGCCCGGGAAGGACGTCGGCAGGTGCTCGTCACCCTCGGCGGCCTCGGCCAGACCGCGACCGCCGGCTTCACCTTGCCCGGCGCCGACGCGGCGGACCTCGCCGACCGGTGGCTCGCCGAGATCGACGATCTCGAACGCGCGGTGGGGATCATCCCGGTGCCGGGCGAGCTGCTGGCGACGCCAGCCGCCGGCTGAGGCGGTCCACGGAGGCCGGAACGCGGCCGGGCGGTGAGCGCCGGCATGGTGCCGTTGCGCGGTGCGGTCGGCGCCGATGAACAGCGGAGTCAGGTCTGTTGCTTCGGCGCGGCAGCAGTCGAAATACCGCTCGAAGTGGACCCTGTCGGCCTCGGACTCATGGGCCGATCTAATCCGAATTGCACGCCACGGCAGCGATCGGTCAGGCAATGCCGGGACCACCACCCGGGGGGTGCCCAGCGGGTGGTGTCGGCATGGTTACAGCGACGCCTCGGGCGGGCGCCGGGTGGCCAGGATTCCGGTATGCGTCGTCCGTCGGCGAAAGTCGTCTCGCTGCTCATCCTGGCCGCGACGGTCCTTCAACTCGTGGTCGCGAGCGCGGCGAGCAACCTGCCACAGTTCGCGGACAAGGGATTCGGCGCCAGGTTGGTGTTCTACCCGATCCTGATGCTGCTGGTGCCGGCCGTGTGGTGGCTGACGGCCCGCCGGCGACCCGATCGGTGGGAACGGCCCGATCCGCCCTGGGCCGGATTCGCCCTGGTGATGGCACCCTTCCTCGTCGACGTCAGCGGCAACACGCTGAACCTCTATGACGCGGTGGTGTGGTGGGATGACGCGAACCATTTCGTGAACTGGTTCCTGATCTGCCTCGGCCTCGGCCTGGTGCTCGGCGTCTGGTCGGTCCGCCCGGCCTGGGCGGGCGGACTCGCGGTCGTTGGCGGCGGGGCGCTGCTCGCGCTGCTCTGGGAGATCGGCGAGTGGTGGACCTTCATCCGGCACGGCACCGAGCTGGACACCGCCTACGAGGACACCCTCGGCGACATGACCCTCGGGACCTGCGGGGCATGCGTCGCATTCCTCGTCCTACGGGTGTACACGAAAAGAAGAACCCTCGCCGCGACACCGCCGCTGCCCGCGACAGCCGCGACAGCCGCGGCGCCCGTGGCCTCCCAGGCCTCCCAGCGGGACTAGGCGGCGTCCGCCCTTGTGATCGTGGGCCGGCGTCGGGTCAGGCACCTGGGGCGCACAGCCGCGCCGTGTCAGACGCCTGGGGCGCACGGAGGTCCATTTCGAGCCCCTGATATCGGACCCGACGCACCACCGCGCCCCCGACGTCGGACGGGACGCGAGAGATCACATGATCGGCGTTTCTGCCCCGCGGTAGTCGATTGCGCCTCCCATCGGACATGTCGATGGTCGGTGTGGGCACGGTGTCGCGTCGTCGGCGAGTTGTCCCGGTCGAGGAAGGACGTCCGACTGCCCAAGGCGGCCATGCCCAGAACCGACCACAGGAAGTCGATCAATCGGGTTGAAGGCTGTAATCGCGCAGCGGGGCGTTGATAAATACGGCGTCGAGCGGTCGGCTCAGGTCGGCACCGCGGATGGCGCCGTCATCCGATTTCTCCATGACGTGATCCCCAAGCAAGGGTGAGAAGCGTAAGCGCGGAAAGGTGCTCCGCGGCCAGGTGCCGCCACTGGGTACCGAAAGCACGCTCGTTGTGGAACCAGTGGTGCACGGGGGCGGCGCGTCCGGCCCAGGTGCGTACGGCCAGATCGGCGTAAGGATAGAGGTCCCAGGAGTTGGTGTAATCGGCGACGGCGGCGCCGGCCGTCCAAGGGCCGATACGCCGCACGCTCTGCAATTCGTCGACGAGCGCGGGCCAGGAAAGGCGGCTCCAGGCCGCGCCGTGATCCATATAGGCCGCTGCCGCCGCCTGCAAGGCCGGCCGCTTGAAGGCAAGACCCAGTTTGGTGAACTGCACATCGTCCAGGCCGAGGATCGTCTCGGGCGTGGGAAACAGCCCGTAGGAGGTGCCGTCTGGGAGCGCCACCTGCTCGCCGTGGGCCGCGCACAGCAGCCGGTAGAGCTTCTTGGACTGCCCCGCCCGGATGACCTGGCGCAGGATCGCGGTGACCAGGGCCTCCCACAAGGACGGGTTGCGCAGCCGCCCGACCCGACCGAGGCCCGCCAGCTCTTTGGCCAGCTCCGGCACCTCCTCGGCGGCGCCGTCCGCCAAGCCGAAGACGTCCGCCGCCGGCTCCACGTCGCCTGCGCCCAACGCGGTGAGCGCCAGGACGTCGCCACTGACTTCCGCCAGAACCAGGCCGCCGGAGAGCGACAGGACGCGGCGTGCGCCCGTATCGGTCGGGAGCCAGGCGGGGTATTCGGTCATCCAGCGGTCTGCGGCGAGCGGCATGGGAAACACTTTCGGGAGGAGGGCGCGGGCGGACGAGAAAAGCGGCGCTATTGTCTCATGACCTCCCCACAGGGCAGTTGGGTGTCAAGGGCGCGCAGGCCGTTAAGGACCCGCCGGAGCACCGCCAAATCATCGAAATAGAGTGAGTCGGCGCGGGCCACAGTCGCGTGACGGTGTGGCAACGGCGCTGTCGGTGGATCAACTGGGACCGGCGCAGGCGCCTCAAGCTGGCACCACGTCACTTTTCCTTGGCCGGTCGGCGAGGGATAGTAGGCGGCGGCCAGGCTCAGGGCTTCGACAATGTGGAGGCCCCGGCCGCCCTCGCCGTCAAGCGATTGGGCTTGGAGCATGGGCGGCTTTGGATTGCGGTCCCAAACCTCGATGAGGAGGCTTTCGGCTGCCCAGCTGATGCGCATTGCCACGATGGCCTTCGGGCGCGGGCCAGCTGCGGCGGTGGCCCGCACGGCATTCGTGAGAAGTTCCGAAACCAGGAGGCTCGTGGTATCCAGAAGCTCCGTGAGGTCCCAGCCTGCAAGGAGCTGGGTCGCCGCACGCCGGGCCAGCGCCGTGGCCGTAGCGCTGGCCGGGAACTGGTGGACGCCTGCGCGCACGCCCGCAGTGGGACGGGGCGCCTCCGCAGTGGGGAGGTTCATGACGGCCTCTGGTGCGGGATGGCCGGTGCGGTCTGGGGTTTGGTGGCGCTGGTCCCGCTGGGGTGCGCCGTGGTGGTCAGCAGCTCGGCGCCGAGGATCTCGATTTGGACCTCGATCGCCCGGCGGACGGCCGGCAAAGAGGAGAGGTGATCGAGGTCCGCCACCAGGACGCCCGCGGCTTCGGACCGGATGACGGCGTCAAGCAGCACGGTGAGGCCCGGCCGGATGATTCGCCCCGGCGGCGTGCTGCGGTCGACGAAGATTTCTGCCAGGGTCAGGCCCTCGGCGCTGGCGTGCTGGGTGAGTTGGTCGTGGAGCCGTTCGATTTCGGCCTCGTCGGCGTGCTCGGAGCTGATGTAGCCGTAAACGGTCCGAGGCATGGGTGATCCCTCCTTCAGGGTGAGTTGGGGCAGGCGGGACCGGCGGCGGGTCTCTTCGACGCCCGAGGTGGGGCACCGCCTGGCACCGCCGGTCCCGCGTCTCCAGAGGAGGCCGAGCGCTGGGCTCGACCGTTTGGTGCAGCGCCTACGCCGGCGTCTCGATGGCGGGCGCGGCGAAGAAGGCCATCAGCCGGTCGCGGATGACCTCGGCCAGGCGCTCCGGCGGCCGGGCGCCGCAGTCAACGCGCAGGACGTCGAACCCGGCTTGGATCAGCCGCTCGGTGGCCTGGCGGTAGAAGTGGGTCTCCGCGTGGCTGGAACCGGGGGCGAGCTGGAAGCGGTTGTGCGCGCCCCGCTCCACCAAGCGGCGGGCGATGATCTCGGGGTCGGCCTCGAGGATGACGCAGAGATCGGGCCGGGCTGCTTCGGCGTTGAGTGCCCACAGGAAGGCCGGGTCCAGGCCGTCGAAGCGCTGCATGACAAGGCCCGACGGGATGTAGCGGTCGGAGATGACGGTTTTGCCCAACTCCAGCTGGGGCCGGATCTCGGTCTCGACGTGGTGGTAGCGGTCGGCGGCGTAGAGGGCTGCCAGGGCATGCCCCGTGACGGTTTCGGTCAGGTCGCGGGCCAGGACGCCGATCGGGCCGGTGGACGGTTCGGCGGTGACGTGGACGTCCTCGCCGGCGGCCACCAACAGCTGGGCGAGGTGGCGCACGAGGGTGGACTTCCCGGTCCCGCTCGGCCCGTCGATGCTGATGAACAGCCCCCGGCGATGATCAGAAAAGGGGCGTAGGCGGGGCATCGCCACCTCCAGTAGGAAGGTCTCGCAGCTCGGCGAGCGACAGCGGACGGCCTTCCGTGATTGCGGCCAGCAGGACGAACAACCGGGCCGTGACCAGGGCGTCGTAGGTGGCGCGGTGGGGCCGGTGCTCCGGGGCAAGGCCCTGGGCCAAGCCGAAGGCCTGGACCAATGAGCCGAGCCGGTAACTGACGCGCTCGGGCCGAAGCCGCCGGGCAAGCTTCAAGGTGTCGAAGACTTCCCCCGGCTCCCACCCGGGAAGGTTGCGCCGAAGTACGCCGAGGTCGACGGAGGCGTTGTGGGCCACGAAGGCGACCCCTTCGAGGCGGCTGCGGATCTCCTTCTCAACGTCGGCGAAGACGGGGGCGGCGGCCACAGCCGCGTTGGTGATGCCGTGGATCCGGCGGGCGAAGCCAGTTATCGGGCGCTCGGGCCGCAGGAGCCAGGTGGCCGGTTCCCCGATCGCGCCGGCGGTGATGGGCACGATCGCCAGCTCCACGAGATCCGGTGGCTGCTGCCCGTTGCCCTCGACGTCGACGACGGCGTAGTCCAAGCTCGTCCAGTCCGTCATGAGGCAGCGCGCTCCGTCCATCCAATATCCGCGCGGCCGTGACGCCGGCTGAGGTGAGGATGGCGCACGTCGTGAACCTGGAAGGCGAAGGCGTGCTGGAGGAAGTAGCGCGGCTGTTCGTGGGGGAGGCCGGCAACCACGGCGGCCCGGTCGGTGATGTCCAGGACCTCGAGCCCTTCGCCGTCCGGGACGGAGCTGGCCAGCGCTGTGAGCTGCTTGGCCGTCGGGACCTGGTGGGCCTCACTGCACCGGCGAAGCTGCCCCACCGGGCAGATGTCGCACAGCTCCCGGACGCCGTAGTGCCCGTTGTAGTCGGGCAGCCCGTGGACGTAGGACACCGCGCAGGAGGTCTTGCGAAACAGCTGAGTCCGGCCGGCGAGGGCTTCCAGTACCCGCCGTTCCAGCGTTTCGGGCACGACCTTGCGCCGGGCGGTGCCCGCGTAGGGCTCTGGGAGGCCCATGTCCCGGTAGTAGGTGGCGATCTCGTCCCGGTAGAACAGGCCGGTGAAGACGGTGGCGTCGGCGTGCTGGGACAGCTCGGCGGCACGGGCCAGATGCTCGTCGGTGTCGTTGAGGCCGGGCACCAGCGGACGCCAGTAAAAGATCGTGCGGTAGCGGCGGGGCTGGACGGCGGTCGCACACCGCAGCGAGAGGGCGGCAACCTCCGATGGATAGGGCTCCAGGCGCTCATCGTCGATGCCGGAGTAGGTGAACAGCACGGTCAGCTTGATCGAGTCCAAGCGGTTCAGGCGCTCGCAGTCCTCGGCCCGCAGCTGGTAACGAGTGATCACCAGCACGTGGTTGGTGAGGCCTCGGGCGTCGAGGTCTTCGAGCACGGCGAAGGTGTGGGGCCGCACCGCTGGCAGGAAGGGCTCGGTCGCGCGGTTGAACAGCTGGATCGGCGTGGCCCCCGGCCGGAAGTAGGGGTGGCCGACGAGACGTGCCACCGCCTCGGCGTCGCTCATCAGCGCCCGCGGCTGGCGCTCGTCCCACAGGCCGTAGGTGTGGCGGATGCAGTAGGCGCAGTCCAGCGGGCAGCCCTGGATGTGGTTGAGACTCAATCCGCTCTTGCGGTACTCCACGACCTCGCGCGCTCGCGGCGGCAGGCGTTCGATCTGTCCCGCGCTTAGCAGCGGGACGAAACTGTGCACCCGGCGGCCCTCCAAACCTCCCCAAGCGGGGCGGCGTGACGTCATTGCGTCGGAGGGTAAGCCGCCTGTACCACACAGCACCAGAAAGTTTCTCGGGATTGCTCGAAACTTTCGGGGAAGACCACAACCCGCGAAACTACGCGCCACTCTCGATCTCGGCCGCCAGGTCATCAAGGACTCGGGTAATGATCGCGCGGGCCGCGCTGCCGTAGCTGGCGACGGCGGCCAGCTGCTCGAAGATGGAGCCGTAGAACTCGATCTCCTGGGGCTGGGCGAGGTTGAGTTCGGCCGAGAAGGTCTCGACCATGACCCGCTCCTGGTCCAGTAGCCAGAAACCGTGCGCAGGTGCCACCACGTACTGGGTGCCGAAGCCGATGACGCCAAGGCGCACGTTGCGCAGGGCGGACAGCGCCACCAGGCGGTCCAGCTGGGCCGCCATGATCTCGGGTGCGCACAGGCGGTAGCGCAGCGTGGCTTCTGTGATGACGAAGTGGAAGCGCTTGTCCGGGCGGTAGAGCATCTCTTGGCGCTGGACGCGTACCCGGACGGCCTCGTCGATGTCGTTTGGGACCTTGAAGACAGTGATGCTCTGGGCGAAGCGAGCCCGGGCGTACTCCGCGGTTTGGAGGATGCCCGGGATGACGGTGGGCTCGAAGGCGCGGAACAGCCGGGTTCGGGCGTCAAGGTCCGCGATCTCGTCCTGGTGGGGGCGCAGCCCGGCGGACAGCTGCCGGCTCCACTCGGCGTGCTGAAGTTCGAGCGTATGCAACGACGCCAGGAGCCCTTCGGCCTCGCCCTCGGCCGCGGTCAGCTGGGTCCAGGCGCGGATGTCGTCGTCGGTGGGGGTCTGCCGGCCGTTCTCCAGTTTGGAAATTTTGGAGGCAGGCCAGGAAGCGGCCTCCGCGAGCTGGCGGCCGGTGAGGCCGGCCCGCTGGCGCAGCTCGCGGAGCCGCAGTCCCAGAGCACGGCGAGCTTCCTGCACACTCGTCGTGCCAGTGGATCTAGAGATGGGCAAAGTCATCCCGTCGCACGGCGCGGTGCCACGCTGCATCGCGCCAGTAGGCGTGCTGGACCACGGTGGCGGGGTCGGTGATGACCTCGCCACCGACGAAGTGGCCGTCGTCGGTGAGGTGCACCCGCACGAGCTTGCGGGAGTCGAACAGCCAGTAGTCGTAGTTGGGCAGGCCCGTGGCCTGGTCGCGGGTGAGGTAGCGGATCTCCTCACCAGCTTCTCCGGTGTAGCCGGAGCAGAAGATGCCAAAGCGGGAGTAGTCGGACAGAGGCAGGCTCACCACCCGCACCCGGGTGAAGCGTCGGCCCTCAGCGGTGGCGCCGCGGATCATGGCCAGCCAGTTGCCGAACCAGCCCATCTCGACGTCCTCGCCCGCCGTGAACTGGGCAAGCGCCGTGGCTTCGTTGGCGGAGTAGTAGTACTCCAGCGTCTCCAGCCGAAACGCGGTGTGCTCGAAGCTGCGGAACAGCTCGGCAAACTCAGGGCCGACGAGCAGGCTCAGCGGTCCCCCTCGGGGCGGTCGTTGGCCGCGAAGCGCAGCAGTTCCTTGGGGACCTCCACGAAGGTCTCGCCGTCGAGGACGTCGCGCAGATCCTCCAGCGCCTCCGGGTCCGTGACCTTCCAACCCTGGATGACGAAGGTGTCACGGTCCGTGGCGTACATCGTGGGGCAGTGCCCCTCTTGGGAGTCCGTACCGAGGAACGTCAGTCGCATGAGGGGATCCTCCTCGAAGCTTCGCGAAAGGTTCGCGGTCATCGTGAGGCCTGAGCGTGCGGCTGGTCAAGCGCCGATGTGAGGTACGGCCGGGTTCGGGAACAGGGACCGCCGCCGGGGTAGCCGAGGGCGCAGACCGCGCAAGGGGGCTCGGTCGGTGAACTCGCACCTCCGCCTTTAGACCACCCCCTAGCCAGCCATCCCCCGGAACCGCCATCGCCATTTGTTGCCGTTAAGCAGCCGCCCTGCCCGAGGTGGACGAGAACTGGCGTGCCACCTACGCCGCCCGGCTCACGGCTGATCGGCCCACCAACCAGGGCCGGCGGGAGCGTACCCTCCCGAACCATCGGGCTGAGGACAGCTTGGCCTTCGACAACGGAGGGGAACTGCGGCTGTACCAGGCGCTCAAGCGGATCCAGGCCGGGTTTCCCGAGGACGAGACGATCGCCATCGCGCCACTGCCTGGTGTCCGGCTCCGGGCAGGCCACACCTGGAGCCCGGACATGCTCGTCATGGGGCGCGGGCAGGCTTTCGTGATCGAGGTCGACGGACCTCACCATCGCGCCCAGCGACGCTTCGCCGATGACCGAAACCGTGATCTCCAGTGGAGGCGCTGCGGGATACACGTCGTCCGTCTGCCCGTCGAGGATCTCGATGATGCCAACGCTCTCGAGGCCCGGCTCTACAAGGAGATCCGCCGGCACTTCCGCGTCGCTGATCCGAGTCCAGCAACTGGGCCGCGTCGGTCCCGCGTTGTGAGGGCGGTGCGATGGGTGGTGGGGCCACTAACATGGCGTCGATGCCGACGCTGTTGATCGTCCACCACACCCCGTCGCCGTCCATGCAGGCGATGTTGGAGGCAGTGCTCGCCGGCGCCAGGGATGAGGCGATCGAGGGTGTGGAGGTCATCGTCCGTCCAGCCCTGGCCGCCACGACGATTGATGTGCTGGCCGCCGACGGCTACCTACTGGGGACGCCGGCCAACATCGGTTACATGTCAGGGGCTTTGAAGCACTTTTTTGATCAAGCCTATTACCCCTGTCTGGAAGCAACCATTGGTCGGCCGTACGCCTTGTACGTTCACGGCGGTTCTGACACCACTGGCGCGGTCCGGAGCGTAGAGACGATCGCCACCGGCCTGAAATGGAAGCGCCTACGTGAGCCTCTGACGGTGATCGGTACACCGGGCGCCAAAGACCTGGAGGCGTGCTGGGAGCTGGGTGCCGCCACGGCGGCGAGCCTGATGCTGTAGGGCGGGCGGCGTGGTGTCCGGCCGCACTGGCTCCCCGGATCGTCACCAAAAGTGACACCGTCGTGACCAGGGTTCGGCACATGTCTTTGATTGCATATACTATCCTGTTTTGGACGCCACCGTGGGCCGCCCGTACGGGCTGTACCTCCACGGGGCGAGCGACACGACCGGCGCGGTCCGAGGCGTCGAGACCATCGCCACCGGCCTGAAGTGGAAGCCGGTGTTGCCGACTGTCCTCGTCACAGGCGCGCTGGACCAGGCAGCGCGGGACGCCTGCTGGGAGCTGGGGGCGACCATGGCAGCGAGCCTGGCGGACTAGATCGTGATGTCACCTCGCTGCGTCGTGATCGAGCGCCAGATTTCTGCGTGCAGTCCGTCCGCATGGTCGAGCGCCCCCCGCGGTCGGCTGCTCCTCCGATGGTGCTCCCTGGCTGCTCCGTCCCGTTGCAGTTTCGCTGAATCGATATTGATCATCGGTGCGGACGTGTGCCCTACGACTGCCTCGCGTGGAGCCTGCGGGAGGCTGGGAGCCACGGTGACGGGCCACCCTCTGACGGGTCATGCACCCTTGTTGGTGTTAGTTTTGCGACACGATCTACTATCCGTGTCCTGAAGCTACGGCGAGTCGTCCGATCAACCCCAGAACTTCCACCGTCGTGGCCGTGCCGGTGCATACTCGGCGTTCCCGCCACGCGGCACTCCCAGCATGCGGAACGGATGTTCGCCGGCGGGCAGGGAGTCATTCATCGCGGTCCGCGCGGCGGCCGTTCCGACACCGGGCGCGTCGGCTATGGCCTTGGCTAGAACAACGGGGTTGGTGATCACCGGGAAGAACGGCGGGCTGAGCCATATCTCCGGCCCGTGCACGTCGACTTCGATGTCGGACTCGTTCCGGGTGAGCTGCGCGTACAGGGACTCCTGCGCCGGGTCCCAGCCTCAGACGCTCCGGCGATCCCACCTGGCAAGCTCGAGGTTGTAGGTCGGGTACGAAACCGAAACTGCCCGTTCTGCGGGCACGCGCTCCCACCAGGCCTCATAGGCAGGCGTGAGCTCTACCGGAGCTTCGTTCGCGCTGGTGGCAACGGACGTGTCAGGCTCGAGGCCGTCGGGTAGGCATCGCGACCGAAAGCGCTCGATCGGGGCCGCGACGCGGCTGCGTCGAGCAGGCCAACGTCACGTACTGGGCCGACCCCGAGAGCACGGGTCAGCGCGAGCAGGTCCTCAAGGTCCAGATGTGGCTAGTCGGCGACCACACCGTCGAGCCGACGCTCTCTCATCCAACTCACCAGATTTTCGGGCGGACCGAGCAGCAGATCGCGCGTTCGCGTGTCTTGTAGGCGTGCGACCACCACCTTCCCGTTCGCCGCTCCCGAGCGCTGAGCCGCCAGCTGGAGCCGTCTCCTGGCCCGGCGATGCTGGGCCCGTGCAACCGCGCCCTCGGTCCGCCGACAGCTTCGGCGCCAGCCCTGGCGACGGTGCCATGGCCGAGCTCGACGCCTCCGAGGCCGCGGCCCTCCTGTTCGCCGCGCACCAGGCCGGGCTCCTGCGTCTCGGGGTGCTGCTGCTCGGTGACCGGGGGGCGGCCGAGGACGTCATCCAGGACGCGTTCATCGGCCTGCTCAACCACTGGCCCCGACTGCGTGACCCAGGCAAGGCGCTTGCCTACCTGCGGGCCAGCGTCGTCAACCGGTCTCGAAACCAGTTGCGGCGCAAAGTCATCGCGCGGCGTATCGGCATTGGCATGCCACCACCGGAGCTATCCGCCGAGTCGGCCGTGCTGCTGACGGAGGAGCGCAAAGCGGTGCTGGTGGCACTGCGGCGACTACCCCCGCGCCGCCAGATCGTGCTCGTGCTGCGCTTCTACTTCGACCTCACCGACGACGAGATCGCCGAGGCGCTGACCATCAGACCAGCCACCGTGCGCTCCACCGCAACCCGCGCCCTGCGAGCACTTGGTGCCCTGCTCGGCGAGGAGGCAGCAGCATGATGACGACGGAAAGCCGGCTGCGAGACCTCCTTGGTGCCCTCGCCGACCCGGTCGAGCCCGAGCCCGCCTGGCAGGAACGGGTCGTAGCGGCGATGCGGCCGACGAGCCGACCCCGGCGGCACCGGCACAGCCGCCGGGCCGTTGCGCCGGTGCCTCGGCGGCGTCCCGCCAGGAGGCTCGTGCCCGCACTGGTCGCGGTCTTCGTCCTGCTGGTCGTGGCAGGCGCGGTGGTGCTCACCCGGGGCGGCCACCAGGACAGGGGTGAACCGCCCGCCACGACTGCCACGCCGACCGCCACCCCGGGGGCGGCACCGCCGTACTTCATGTTGCTTCAGGATGACGGCGGACTCACCGTCCGCGACGCGGCAACTGGGTTGGTGACCACGACGGTGCAGGCTCCAGAGGGCAGGTGGGCACAGGTGGACGCGTCGGCCGAACCGTTGGTGTTCTATGCCGTGTCAGCGGCGGCCCAGCCCAACACCTATCCTCCCACGGCGAGGGTCTATCGGCTGGCCATCAACCGTGCAGGTGGACTGGTGTCCACGACGCCCATCTACACGTGGCGTGGAAGCGCCCTCGCCCGGATATCTCCGGATGGTTCTAAGATCGCCTTTCAAAGTGACACCGTTTCAACCGGTATCTCGGTCATAAATATTGGCACCGGCCTCACCAGGACGTTCTCCGCGAACGGCGCCGGAACTCTGGGCAATCTTTACTCGATGCGGTGGTCCCAAGACAGCCGCCAGCTCCTGTATGCATGGGAAGCCGCCAGGTCAGCTGCCGGCGCGGGTGCCAGAACCGGCTTGTGGGCGCTCGACACCACGCGCGGCGGTGGCGACCTGATCGCGGCCTCACGCTGGGTCGCCACCTTCGACGCGCTCGCCGACAACCAGCCTTTGGTCACGGTCGACGCACACGGTATGCACTCCTACGTCGCAACCGTCGAGACCCACAGGCCCCGACTGGACGATATCGATGTCACACAGCAGGTCGTCGAAGTAGACCCCGCCACCGGGCGCCAGATCCGGGTCCTGTTGGACGTGACCCATCGCAACTGGCAGGAGAAGCTCGGGGTCCTGGTCGTCGACCCGTCCGGGGGCTTCCTGATGTACGACGACGGTGGCCAGCTCATCGACGCGATCGACCTGGCCACCAGCCGGGTCAGGTCTATTCCGCTGAACGCAGAGGTGCGGGCACTCGCCTGGTAGGGCTTCGGCGGCCACGGCGGCGCGGACCGCCGCCGAGGCCGCCGAGGACCGCGTCGCTGATCGAGTTACGCCGTGTGCGAGGCGGACCACTGGGTTCCGAGGATCTTGAGCAGTTGGAGCGCGCGGTGGCTTGGGGTCCCGGGTGCGGCCGTGTAAAGGATGATCCAGTGGTCTCGTCGCCGCGTCGCTGATGGCTGGCTGAGCGCCGCAACCCGAGCTCACTCTCGGTATGGCGGACCCCACATGCGCCACGACCCTGGGGTACGCCGTGGGGTTCGTTCTGACGCGGCCGGGCGATGTCAGACGCGACAGCGGGCTGCGAGACCTGTGATGAAGGTGGCGATCTCGGTCGGCTTCTCCTCGGCCATGAAGTGGCCTGCCTGGATGGGGTGGTAGGTCAGGTCGGGAGCCCAGGCTCGCCACAGGGACGCGGCGTCGAAGCCGCGCTGGGAGCCCCAGTCCTGGGAGATGACACCGACGGGATGGTCAGCTGTGAGCCCGCCGCGCGGTCGGCCTCGTCCATGGCCACGTCGATGCTTGCAGTCGCCCGGTAGTCGGCGACGAGGGAATCGATCGCCTCGACTGAGCTGTCGATGGAGTGCCGGCGGATCTCAGGAGTGAAGGTCGACCCGTCTGTGTCCCGGGCGTCCAGGAACGGGCCGAAGAACTCCGGCGCGACGGCGGCGATCATCCTCTCGGGCAGACCAGCCGGCTGGGCCATGAGGTACAGATGCCAGGCGACCTTGGCGTTGAGGCGCACGCGCTACCGCTCAGGCCGACGGTCAGACGGTGACGACGATCTTTCCGAACTGGTCTCCCCGCTCAAGGTGCCAATGCGCCTTCACGATGTCGTCGAGGCCGAACACGCTGTCGATGGTCGGGTGCAGCGCGCCCATGCGCAGACCGGCATCCAGGAAGGCCGCCATGCGGCGCACGACCGCCGGATCGAGGGTGTGCTCGAAGCTCATGTAACGGTAGATCGTCAGCGGCGCGTTCATGGGCATGGACGCAGGCCGTGGGTCGAGCCAGCCGACACTGATCAGAGTGCCGCCGAAGCGGGCCGCGGTGGCGAGCTCGGCGAGGCCGGGTCCCATGACGGAGTCGAGGATGACATCGGCACCAGGCCCGCCGGTGTAGTCGTGGGTGGCAGCGACGACTTCGTCCTGGTCGGTGGCGAAGACGGCCGCGGCGCCCGCGGCCAGCAGGGCTTCTTTCTTCGCGGCCCGGCGGGTGACCGCCAGCGGGATGCCGCCGATCTGGTTGACGATCTGGATGGCGGCCAGACCGACCGCGCTGGAAGCCGCGGTGATCAGGACCTGGTCGCCGGGCCGTGTGCCGGCCTTCTCAACAAGCGCGCCGTACGCGGTCGAGTACGCCACCCACAGCGCCGCGGCACTCGTGACGTCCACGCCGGCAGGTCGGGGGAGGACCGCACTGGCCGGTACGACGACGAACTCGGCGTATGTGCCGTTGACATCCATGTCCGGCACGGCGGTGATGATCACCGGGTCACCGACGCCGAGTCCCCAGCGACGGCACTGCCAGCGGTGGCCAGCTAACCCGGGTCCGGTCCGGATCGTCCGGCCGCGAGGTCCGCGGTCAACCGGTCCTCGTGGGGCGCCAGCGATACTGGGGCGCGGGCGGGGCGGACTCGCCCTGGGAACGTGGAGGCGGCGTTGACGGAGCAGGCGGTGGCCCGGAACGAGATCGGCGGGGCGAGCCGAGGAACCTCGACGAACGGCTTCGAGCTGATCTGCGAGATCGAACCGCCGACGCGGCCCGATCTCACCCACGCCCGCCACCAGATCGGCGTTCTTGCTCCCGTCGCCGACGCCTTTCTGATTCCGGACAATCACCTGGGGCGCGCGACGGTGTCCAGCATTGCCGTCGCCCATGAGGTGCAAGCGATGGGCGGGCGCAGCATCGCCTGCGTGAACTCCCGTGACCGCAACCTGCTCGGGTTCCGCCGCGACCTGCTCACCGCCGCCGCCTACGGCGTCGAGGAGTTCCTCTTCGTCCAGGGCGACAAGCCCACCGCCGGGAACAGGACTGGCGACCTCACCGTACGTGCCATGATCGAGGAGGTTCGCGCGGTCGCCGACGACCCGGTCTACGCCGGCCGGCCCGCCTTCCGCGTCGGCACGGCGGCGGGCCTGCGACCGCTGCCCGCCTGGAAGCACGCGGCCGACTTCGTCTTCGTCCAGGTCAGCTACTCGGTGGACGCCCTTCTGCGCTGGCGCGATGCCCACCCGATCGATCGGCCTGTCTACGCGGGAGTGATGGTCCTGGCCAGCGCCGGGATGGCCCGGCGCCTCGCTGCGACGATCCCCGACATCGACATCCCCGCTGACCTCGTCGAACGCGTCGAGCGTGACCAGGCGGCGGGAGTCGACGCCGCCTGCGAACAGATCCTGCGCCTACGCGACAGCGCGGCGTTCACCGGCGTCCATCTCGTCCCCGTCAGCCGCTACCGCCAGGTCGCCGCCCAACTCGAAGGACTCCTCTGACCACACTGGAGCCCGGTCCCCGCCTCCCCGTGCCTCCGCGGAGTCACCCGCTGCGTGCGCGAGCCACTGTCGATCGTCGGCGAGGTAGATGCCGCGGCACGCGAGGCCTGCTGGGAGCTCGGGGCGGCGGTCGCGGTCAGCCTGATGCGCGTGTGACTCGGGGGGTACGCCATGGGGTGCTGCTACCGTCGAACGCCGGTAAGATCGGTGCGCTGTGGACTTGGACGTGGAAAGTCTGCTGGCCGCGATCCCTGCTGGGCAGGTGACGCTGTCGGATCGGCGAACGCGGCGGACGTGGCCGGTCGATATCGCGGCGTACCACCTCGGCGTGTTTCCGGTGACGCGGGCGCTGTATGCGCGGGTCACCGGTGGCTCGCCGAGCGCGGTCCGGGGCGGTCAGCTGCCGGTGGAAAGCGTGTCCTGGTGGGACGCGACCCGGTTCTGCAACACGCTGTCGCGCCAGGATGGCTTGACTCCCGCTTACCAGTTCGGTGTCGGCGAGGGCGAGATCGAGTGGGATGCCGCCGCCGACGGGTACCGGTTGCCCACCGAGGCCGAGTGGGAGTGGGCCTGCCGTGCCGGGACAACCGGTCCGCGGTACGGTCCGCTCGACGAGATCGCCTGGTATCGCGGCAACTCCAGGGAGTGCCTCCACGAGGTCGGTGGCAGGGCGCCGAATCCGTGGGGCTTGTACGACATGTTGGGCAACGTGTGGGACTGGTGCTGGGACACCTATGACGCCGAGGTCTACGGCGACTACAAGGTGCTGCGCGGTGGCGGCTGGTTCGATGAGCACTGGAGCTGCCGGGCGTCCGTGCGGCGCCGTGGCCATCCGGACTTCTGGGTCGACGATGTTGGCTTCCGGCTCGCGCGTTCCGCGCTCGATGACCGGCGGTCTGTGCACGGGTCGGCGGCGCGGGTGGAAGCCGAGTGCCGCGCGGCTGTTGTGTCTGGGATGAGCGGGGCATGGACGAGACGCTCGTTACCAGCGCGACGCGCGACGCTGTCGCCGTGCTGCGTCAGGCGGGCGCCCAGTTCGCCTATCTGCACGGCAGTCGCGCCGCCGGGCGCGGGCAGGCGGACTCGGACATCGATGTCGCCGCGTTCTTCGGCGGCCCGCAGCCGCCAAGCTCCTTCGACATACTCCTGCCACCCGGCGTCGACCTCCTCGTCCTCGACAATGCTCCGCTCGAGCTCGCCGGCAGGGTCGCGGCCGGCGGGCGGCTGCTCTTTGAGGACGACCGGGCCGCCCGCGTGGGCTGGGAGGCGATGACCAGAAAGATCTACTTCGACGAACTTCCGCGGATCACTCGGGCGCACCGCGAGTTCGTCGCGGCTGTTCTGGACCGGAGCGCGTAGCCGGTGGTCGACGAAGTCCGGGTGCTACGCCTGCTCCGTGCGATCACCGACGATCTGTCCGTGCTCCGCCACGAGTCGGACGCCGATGACGAGCGCCGCGCGGACCCGCTCTGGCTGCGTGGGGTGAAAGTACACCTTCGTGACAGCGATCGAGGCCTGCGTCGACATCGCGCAGCACCTCTGCGCGACAGAAGGCTGGGGACCGCCGGCGGACAACGGTGACGCGATCCGTCTCCTCGGCGACCATGGAGCGCTTGCCGCGACGCTCGCACTATCGCTCCGCAAGGCCGTCGGCTTCAGGAACGTCCTCGTTCACGACTACATCGCCGTCAACGATGAGATCGTCGTTGCTCGGCTGAAGGCCCTTGACGACCTTGACGAATTCGTCCGGCAGAATAGCGGTGTACCTGTCTGCTGCGGGGTCGTAGTCGAGGGCTGGGCCTGATCGCGCCCGACCCGGACGATGGCATATGCGATTCGTGACGGGAGCCTCAGGCGACACGTGGCGTGACGATGTGACGCACGCGAGTTTCCGCAAGTGCGTACCTCTTCGAGCTGCAGGGCGAGCGCGGCGCGCAGACCGGCGTTGTCGAGCTCCGGACCAGCCTCGGCGACGGCCGCCCGCACGAGCTGGGCGGCCGCCCGGTCGCCGTCGAACGACACCCGCGCGACTGGCCGGCCGGCGCGGTCGACGGCGCGATCGGACTGCTGCCGCGCTGCCGGGGGGCGCGGCAGCAGTCCGATCGCTGGATGTCCGTCCTCCCGGAACGGAGGCGGCGGTCCGGCATCACCGGGGGCTCAACACGAGCCGGCGCTGGCGCTCATCCGGGTGCGGCAGCAAGACCGAGAACTTCTCTACCAGCACCGATTCATTGGTCCGATCCACTGCGCGGAACGTCCCACGATCTACCCCCGGGATCAAAGACCGGCATTATTTTCCGGCAGCTCCCTGGCCGGAGCCCGGGAAGCCGTGACAGAAGACCACGAGGGGCCCCTCCGCCGCTGTTGCGACTCGGAGGGTTCCGTCAGGGGCGGCCACATCGTCGTGGTCGAGCCTGGTCGGGGCCATATCGCTCCGTTCTGATCGTCATTCGGCGGCGTGCTGCATCGCCTCGTCCACCTCGGCGAGGATGCCGCGCATCGCGGCCTCGGCCGCGGCCTGGTCACCGGCCTGCACCGCCTCGGCGACGTCGGCGTGCAGCCGGATCGCGGCGGGCTTCGGGCGGCTCGGCATGAGGTCGTGGCGGGTCCGCCCGGCCAGCACCTCGGCGACCATCCCGGAGAAGGCCGCCAGCATCTCGTTGCCCGACGCGGCCAGCAGGGTGGAGTGGAAGCGGACGTCCGCCTCCAGGTACGGCCCGAGCTCGCCGGACCGTCCGTGCACGGCCATGTCCATGACGGCGCGGGCCAGCTCGCCGCACTGCCGCGGCGTCGCGTGCGTCGCGGCGAGCCGCGCGGCGACCGGCTCCACGCCACCGCGCAGCTCGGTGAGGGTCCGCAGCTGCTCCTCGCGGTCGGGGCCGTCGAGCCGCCAGCGGATGACCCGCGGGTCGTGGACCTGCCAGTGCTCCCGCGGGGCGACCGTCACGCCGACCCGCCGCCTGCTCGTCACCAACCCCATCGACTCCAGCACCCGGACGGCCTCGCGGACCACGGTGCGGGAGACCCCGAACCGGGCAACGAGCTCCTCGGTGAGCACCGTGTGACCAGGCTCGAGCCCCCCGCCGGTCACGAGCAGCCCGAGCTGGTCGAGCACCTCGCCGTGCAGCGACTCCTTCGACACCGTCACGCCTCAATCATCACACTCGGGCGCGTCGTCGCACCGCTAATTCGTACGATCTGACTCGATGGGTTGCTTAGATACTACTTTTGAGGCACCCTCGTGACGTCCGTCACCGACCGACGCCCGAGAGGACAGCGACATGCGCCTCCCCGCCCAGAGCACCGCCCCGCCCCTGGTCACCGTCATGGGGGTGTCCGGCTCAGGCAAGACCACCGTCGGAGCGGCGCTCGCCCAGCGCCTGCGCGTGCCCTTCGCCGACGGGGACGACTTCCATCCGCAGGCCAACATCACGAAGATGGCGGCGGGGACACCCCTTACCGACACCGACCGCCTTCCCTGGCTGCGCGCGCTCGCCGCGTGGCTGGCGGCGCACGACGGCACCGGTGGCGTGCTGAGCTGTTCTGCGTTACGCCGCGGCTACCGCGACCTGCTACGTTCGGGCGCCGCGCGGACCACCTTCGTGCACCTCGACGGCCTCCCCGAGGTCGTCGCGCGGCGGGTCGAGGGCAGGCCGGGACACTTCATGCCCGCCTCGCTCGTCGAGTCGCAGTTCGCCACCCTCGAACCCCTGGCCGCCGACGAGCACGGGATCACCGTGGGCCTCGACCAGCCGGTCGACGTCCTGGTCGAGGCCTGCGCCGGCGCCCTCCGGACCGCGGCGGTGTCGGCATGAGCACCATCGTCCTCGCCGCGGACGTCGCGACCCCCACCGCGTCGGGCGGCAGGCTGATCGCCGCGGCGCTGATCGGCATCGCCGTGCTCGTCGTGCTCATCACCCGCTTCAAGGTCCATCCCTTCCTCGGTCTGACGATCGGCTCGCTCGTCGTCGCCGGGATCGCCGGGATGCCGGCGGCCGAGTCGGTCACCAGTTTCACCAAGGGCTTCGGCAGCACCGCGGCGAGCGTCGGCACGCTGATCGCGCTCGGGGCGATGTTCGGCAAGCTGCTGGCGGACTCGGGCGGCGCCGACCGGATCGTCGACACCCTGGTCGGCCGGTCGACCCCGCGCACACTGCCGTGGGCGATGGCCGCGGTGGGCGCGCTCATCGGCCTGCCGATGTTCTTCGAGATCGGCCTGGTCCTGCTGATGCCGGTGATCTTCCTCGTCGCCCGCCGCTCGGGGCTGCCGCTGATCAGGGTCGGCATCCCGGCGCTGGCGGGCCTCTCGGCGATGCACGGACTGGTGCCGCCGCACCCCGGTCCGCTGGTCGCGATCGACGCGCTCGGTGCGAACCTGGGCATCACGCTGCTGTTCGGGGTGATCGTCGCCGTCCCGACGGTGGCGATCGCGGGTCCGCTGTTCGCCCGCTTCGCCGCCCGGTGGGTCGACGTCGTGCCGCCCGCCCTGTTCGAGGCCTCCGACGGGCCGACGGAGCCCACGGGGGGCGTGGGCAGCGGCGGCACCCGCACCGAGGTCCGCGGGCCCACCTTCGCGACGACCCTCGCGACGGTCCTGCTGCCCGTGGTGCTGATGATGGGCAAGGCGCTGGCGGACATCTTCCTGGCCGAGGACGCCCCCATGCGCCACAGGCTGGACTTCGTGGGCACCCCGCTGATCGCGCTGCTCATCGCGGTGCTCGTCGGGATGGTGACGCTCGGGCGGGGGATGGGGCTGGCCGACGTCGGCCGCTCGGTGGAGACGGCGCTGCCGCCGATCGCCGGGATCCTGCTCATCGTCGCCGCCGGCGGCGGGTTCAAGCAGGTCCTGGTCGACACCCAGATCGGTAAGCTGATTGCGGGATGGGTCGCGGGGAGCGGGGTCTCCGTGCTGGTCCTGGCGTGGGGCGTCGCCGTGCTGATCCGGCTGGCGACGGGCTCGGCCACCGTCGCGACGGTCACCGCGTCGGGCATCCTGGCGCCGCTCGTCGGCACCCTTGACACGGCCACCACCTCGCTGCTGGTGCTCGCGATCGGGGCGGGCTCGCTCTTCTTCTCGCACGTCAACGACGCCGGGTTCTGGCTGGTCAAGGAGTACTTCGGGCTGACGGTCGGGCAGAACCTGAAGACGTGGTCGGTGATGGAGACCCTGATCTCCGTGGCGGGGCTGGTCTTCGTGCTGCTGCTTGGGCTGGTCGTCTGAGGCGTCGGCGGCAGCCGGCCGCGGCCAGTCTTGTGCCCGGGTGACCTGAATCCAGAATCGATGGATGGAGGTCAGGCTGTCTGCGGGTCGGGCGCCACAGGCCATTCGGTGACCAGCCAGTCCAGGTCCGCCTGGTCCTTGGCCCGCTGGGTCAGCTCGTCGGTGAAGAGTGCGTCGGTCTTCTGGAGAACGAGGGTGTAGGGGCGGCCCTGCCGGCGGGTGACATGACTGACAGGCAGTTCGGCGGCGTCGATCCGGGAATGGACATGCCGCCTGCGCTGCTCGGCGAGCGGCCAGTCGAGGGTGCGCCGGCTCGGGTCCGCCAGGAACGCGCGCAGCGTCTCGCACAGTTCGCACCCGCAGCCGCCCGCGGCCAGCGTGATCGACCAGTCCGTGGCGGCGCGCGGCGGGAGGGCCAGCCGGGAGCGCAGCCGCGCCGCGCAGTCGGCTGCCAGGTCGCCGAAGCCGGCCTCACCGCTGGTGCCGTCGCGGGGTGGCGCCGCCGCGGCGCGCAGCGCGGGCGCCTCCAGCGCGGTGACCGCGTCCTGCTGCCGCCGGACGTGCTCGAGGACCGCGTCCCGGATGTCCGCCGATCCGGTCGTGGCGGCGACCGTCAGCACCGAGGCGAGCGGTGCCCCCAGCGCCTGGAGCCCGTCGTCGCGGCTGCGCGGGGATGACGACCGGGCCGCCCTGTCGATCGCTTCACGCAGCCACGTCCACGCCAGGTCGACGAGCAGCTGCGCGGCCGTCTCGCCGGCCCCCGGCCCGGCGTGCAGCCCCACGCACAGCCCGGGAAGCGAGTCCGCCACCCATCGCCCGCGTTCTGGTCCGCCGACGGCCCAGTAAGGCTGTCCCTCGCCCGCCCACGTACTCAGCAGTCGCACGGTCCACGGCCGGCCGTACTGGCTGGCGAGCTTCGCGAAGGGCGCGGCGTAGCCGGCGGTCAGGTTCTCGACGCGGAACGGGCCCAGCAGCATCGACGCGGTCGCGGCGTCCGCCACGGCGTCCGCCGCGCGCAGAGCCTTGCCGAACGTCTCGGAGATCCCTGCGCTGCCCTCCGGCGTCCGTGCGCGCAGGGCGCCGTCCCAGAACGGCTCGAGCGTCGCCGCGGCGGCCTGCGCGTCCGTCGGTGTCATCTCGGCAAGCGCGTCTAGAGCCCAGCCGGGAGAGGTCTCGGCGCGGTTGGCGAAGGACCGCTCGCGGGGCCAGACGACGATCGCCGCGCGGTGGTACCAGCGGTCCAGCGTGTTGCCCCAGTTGCCCATATAGCCCTCGTAGTCCGAGGTGTAGGGCTCGAAGTCGTCCGTCCCGATGGACGCGCACACCTCATCCTCGCCGACGTCCAGCGAGGTCGCCTCCAGCCGGTCGCCGTCCGGGCCGGTCCAGTGCGTGAGCGTGACCGTGGACTCGATCAGCTCCTGGATCTCATAGCCGGCCTGGTCGTCAGCGTTCTCGTCTTCCTTGTCTTCCTCGTCCTCCTCGTCCTAGTAGGTCCGGCCTCGGTCCTCGTAGTAGTCGTACGCGCTGTGCGTGGTCTTGATGTCCGCGAGCGCGAGGACGGCCTCGTCCCCGGCCCGCTCGGCCGCCGCCCGCAACAGGGAGCCGCGCGCGGCGTCGGCTCCCTTCAGCCCGCGCCAGCTCAGCGCTCGCGGGGTGTACTCGTGGTCCAGGAGGTAGACGAGCCGGTCCGGCGGGCCGGACGGGCTTCCGCCGTAGCGGCTGAACACAGGGGTGCTGAAGTGCTCCCGAAGGAAACCGGCCAGCTCCCCGACCGCTCCCTCGTCGCCCTCCGGCAAAGCGGCGTCACCGCCGAGCAGCAGGTTGTAAGTGAGGACGATCCGGTACCCCGACCGGACCTTGGCGACCTCGTGCCGGCAGTCGGCGTAGAAGGCGACCAGCGACAGCTCCGCCGTCGAGCCCCGGTAGGAGTTCTTCTCGTCGAGGTGCCGTACCACCAGGTCGCCCCCGGTGTGGTCGGACGGCAGCGTCACCACCAGGGTGCCGATCATCGAGTCGTCCTTCTCGCTGTCCTGATGGGCGCGGAAGAACTGGCCCTGCTCATACACCAGCAGGGAATGGAGGTCGGCGGTGAGCTCGGCAGCGATCGGCAGGCCCAGCTCGTCCTTCACCATCGTCAGGATGTCGTTCAGCTCGTCGTCGTCCCAGCTGGCGTGGACGAGCTTCTTCGGGATCTCCCACGTGTCGCGGACGCCCGGATCGGTCAGCGTCTCCTCGCCGCGGCCAAACCGGGCGGGCTCGCCGAGGCTGAGAAGCTCGCGCGCCTGCGCGGAAGACACCGGGAACGCGATGGACCCGACGCCGTCGACCTCGATGCTCAGCACGTCCGCACCCGCCGTCAAGGCAATGCTGAACGCGCCAGCCACATCTCCACGGAGCATTCTCGCCAGCTTGTCCCGCGCCGCAGTGGCCATCGCCGTGTTCCTCGCATCTGTCGCGCTGCACTGTCGGCCATGAAACTAGCCACCTCCCGCCTACCACCTACCGACGGCACCGGCACCGACGGTGGGAGGTCCTGCGCCCTGTACGTCCACGGCGGGAGCGACACCACAGGCGCGGTTCGTTCGGTAGGAACGATCACGACCGGCCTGCGCTGGAGGCGTCTTCGGGAGCGTTGACACTGGTGGGCGATCTGAACACGGCCGGTCGAGCGGCAGCGTGGGAACTGGGCGCTACGACCGCGGCGAGCCTGATGTCCTGATCCTAACTGTCCGTGACGGGGGCCCGAATCGCCCTCATGTGCGCTCGGGATTGCGTCGAGCTGGGTTGGTGTCGCTGCCCACCCGCCCGCGGGCCAGGCGAATCTGGGTTCGGCGTGGCGGGGGTCGGGAGCCTGGCGGTCAGGGCGTGATAACGATGCGCTGGTCGCTGGCCGTGTCCTTCCAGGCAGCTTCGATCTCGGTGAGGGGGATGGTGCGCGCGTCGATACGGAAGGTTCCGTTGGTAATCTCCGCGGCCAGTTCGGGGAGTTCGGCGAGGATGTCGGGGGTCGGGATCGAGCCTTGTCCGCTGCCGACGATCTGAAGGCGGGCGGCGCGTAGCGCGGCCGAGGGGATCGCGGCGACGGGGCCGGCGACGGAGCCGACCTCAATCCAGGTCAGGGGCTGGGCGGGGTCGGTGCGGTTCATGACGACGGCGCGCATCGCGTCGGCGGTGGGGTGGCCCCAGAGGTAGTCGATGACGACGTCGACGTCGGGGGCGCTCTGGCCGAGACGGCGGGCGGTATCGGTGTTGTCCCCGTCGAGAGACACCGTCACGTTGGCGCCCAGGTCGGTCAGCGTGGCGAGTCGTTCAGGTCGGCGGCCGGCGCCGATGACATGGCTCGCTCCGAGGTGCCGAGCGATCTGGATGGCCAGCTGTCCGGCGTTGCCGGTCGCTCCCAGTACGAGGACGGTTTGGCCGGGCTGGAAGCTGATGCGCCGGCGCAGGGCCACCCAGGAAGACATTGCGGGGTTCATGGCCGCGGCGATGAGCACAGGATCGCTGCCTTCGGGGAGGACGACGCTCCGACGCCGATCGATGATCGTCTGTTCGGCCATCGCGCCCATCGTGGTGTCGGGCAGGACGAAGTAGCGCAGGGTTCCGTCGGGGGTGCGGCCCACGCCGTCGATACCCGGGATGAGGGGGAGCTCGTCGAGGCTGGTGTAGTGCGAGCCATCGGCCTGTGACCGCACTCGGGGGTGCAGGCCCGCGGCGAGGACATCGACGAGGACCTCGTGGGATGTCTGGGGTGTCGGGGTCGGGAAGGCCTGGTAGGTCGGTGGCGTGTCGAACGAGGTGACGACGGCTGCGTGCATGCTGGTTCTCCTGGTGGCTCGGGGCGTGCCGACGCCCGTCTCCCAATTTGGTGGTAACACCAATTAGATTAGATGGTAGTACGAACTAGTTCAAGGGGGTCGGCGACATGACCGCGTACTCCGAGCGCGATCCGGCGTCTGTGGATGTGATGGACAGCCTGGTACAGGCCTCGTTCACGGTGATCGCGCTGTTGAGCCAGGCGGCAGCGGCACATGAGCTGTCGCTCACGCAGCTGCGGGTCCTGGCCATCCTCCGGGACCGCGAGCCGAAGATGGCCGAGCTGGCGACCTACCTTGGGCTGGACCGGTCATCGGTGAGCGGACTGGTCGACCGCGCCGTCCGACGTGGGCTCGTGCGACGCGACGCCGGCAGCGCCGACGGGCGAGTTGTTCGCGTCAGTCTTACCCCTGACGGGCAGCAACTCGCCCGCGTGCTGACAGATGAGATCGGCGGTCTCCTCACGCCGATGACCCGACATCTCAGTGCGGCCGACCAGAAACGACTCGGCGTCCTCCTGAACAAGCTCCTTCAGTGATGTTGTTCGCCCTACGATCGGCCACCAGCTTCGCCGCTCGTGATCACATTTGGCCGACGAGACGGTCCCTGATCCCGCTGGGCTAGGAGGTGGGGGCCTGGGTGACGCCGAGCTCGTCGGCGACCTCATGTACGGCCTGGGCGACGGCGTGGTCGCGTTCACTCACCTGGATCGGCGAGGCCTCATCGAGCGGGCGGCCGCGGTTCGGTGGGCCCGATGAGGAGCCAAACCGTCGAGAACGCGGTCGAGGCCGCGTCGACCTTCTCCCGTGCCCGGGCGGCGAAGGCCGGGCGGGGCGGCCGCCTGACTGCCCGGCCAGACGACGAACGACCGCCGCAACGGGACTGGACGCTGCACGAACGCGGCATCCTGCGCTTTGGCGAACTCGAACGGATGCTGGGCGTCACGCCCAAGGTGCTGACCCAACGGCTGCGGCAGCTGGAACGCGACGGGCTCGTGGTTCGGACCCACCACCCGGAGATCCCGCCCCGGGTCGAATACGAGATCAGCGAGCTCGGCGAAAGCCTCGCTGCCGTCTTCGCCGCCCTCACCCAGTGGTCCGAGCAGCACCTTTCCGAGGTGCAGGAGGCGCGCGCGGCGTACACCGGCCCGCTGCCCCGCTGAGGCGGCGCGCCGACGGTCTGCGGTCGGCGGCCCTGGCAGGACCGTCGGTCGTCCGATTTCTGCACCTGCGAGATGTTCCGAACGAGACGGCCGTCTCTCGATAAAGTCCGCCCATATGCCCCCGTTCCGCACCCACCTGCCACACGGGCCGTGGGCTGTTGTCGCTGGTGCCTCCGAGGGGCTGGGCGCGGCGACGAGCTCTGGCGGCACCGCTGGGCCGAGCTCGCCGGCGCCTGCGTCTTCGGCCTGCTGTTCACCGCCGTGCTCGTCCTGACTGCCCAGCCGGGCCGCGGTCGGCGGCCGTGTCCGCGGGGTTCACGCGCGCCATGCCATGGACGGTTCGTCGGAAGGGAGCGGCCTCGGATGAGTCGGGCGACTATCGTGGTGGAAGGTGTCTTCCGGACGGGATACGAGGAGCATTTCGCGGAGTATTCACGGCAGGTGCGGGCGTACCTCGAGAAGAACCAGGGAACGGTCGTCCGCCGCCAGCTCATCAAGAAGGCGCTGTACGGTGCCTCCGCTCCCGACCTGGTCATGATTATCGACTTTCCCACCGAGGAGCTGGCCGAGAGGCTGTTCTTCGAGCCGGCGTACCTGGATATCATCCCGCTGCGGGACAAAATCTTCGCCGACTTTCGGATGTACCTGGCGGAGTACGGCGAGATTTGAAGGCTATACGCTGATCGCTGGTGACCGGCGTGGTCGCCGTGGCGGAATATGAGGGATGCGATGTCGGCGCAGCGGCGGCTCGTGGATCTGTCCCATCCGATCGTCGACGGGATGGTCACCTATCCCGGCCTGCCGGCGCCGCGGCTGCGGACGCACACCAGCCGGGAGGACTCGGCGGCGCGGCTCGGATCCGGCCGGTCCTTCCACATCGCCGGCCTCGACATGGTCGCGAACACCGGCACCTACCTCGACGCCCCGTTCCACTTCCACGCCGACGGCGTGGACGTGGCCGGGCTCGCGCTGGAGCGGCTGGTCGACGTGCCCGCCGTCGTCGTGCGGGCGACCGGGCAGCGGGCGATCGAGCCGGCGCTGTTTCCGCCCGCCGCCGCGCTCACCGGCCGCGCGGTGCTGGTGCACACGGGCCACGCCGAGCAGTGGGGGAGTGAGGCGTATTTCGGCTCCGCGCCGTTCCTCACCGCGGAAAGCGTGGATCTGCTGGTCACGGCCGAAGTCCTGCTCGTCGGGATCGACTCGCTCAACATCGACGACGTGGCCGACCTGCGCCGCCCGGCCCACCATCGGCTGCTCGGGGCCGGCATTCCGATCGTCGAGCACCTCACCGCCCTCGACGCGCTGCCCGATGGCGCAGAGGTGCGCCTGACGGTGCTTCCTGCGCCGGTGCGCGGCATGGGCACCTTCCCCGTCCGAGCCGTGGCCGTCGTCGCCTGAACCCGGGCCGGGGGCCGCGGGGTGCTGAACCCGGGCCGCGAGCCGCGGGGGTGCGTCTGTCAGGGGTATGGCTCGGTTGACCCGGCCGCGGGCCGACGGCGTGATCGTCGGTTGTGTACCGGGATCCGAACTGGTGAGGTGGCGGAACTCGGATCTGGGTACACAACTGGCGATCTTCGAGCCAAGGGCGAGCGGCCAAGGGCGAGCGGGCGAACGTCGTCGTGGGCGGCACTGGGTGAAAGCGGGTTGGTCAATGGCGTGTCGTATCTCGGAGCTCGTCCTCGGTTGCCGCGACCCGGAGGCGCTCGCGCGGTTCTGGTGCGAGGTGCTGGACTTCGTCGTGCTGGACCACGAGGACGACGGCTCGGTGGAGATCGGGCCGCGGGAGGGATTCGGCGGGCCGCAACCGACGATCATCCTCAGCAGGCGCGACGAGCCGGAGAAGGGCAAGTCCCGGCTGCACATCGACGTCAACGCCACCGACCGCGATCAGGACGCCGAGCTCGACCGCCTGCTCGAGTTGGGCGCGCGCCGGGCCGACGTCGGCCAGACCGGGCAGGAGTCGTGGCATGTCCTGTCCGACCCCGAAGGCAACGAGTTCTGCCTGCTCAGAACCCGCCTCGACCCACGCTGAGACGAGACCCTCGCCGCCTCACGACGCGGCGAGGATGGCTGCCGCCACCCGGTCGGGGTGGTCGAGGGGCAGAAAGGTCCGGCCGCGGGCGACGGTCTCGAGTGTTCCGTCGGGGAACGCCGCCGCGAGCCGCCGGCCGAGGTCGACCTGGAAGTAGCGGTCGGCGTCGCCCCAGAGCAGCCGGACCGGCTTCGTGAACTTCCCGAGCCGGGTGGACACGTCGAGCAGGTCCGGCGGGTCGATGCCACGGGCGAGCTTCGCAACGTCCCGCCGGATGGCCGCGTCGGACAGCGGCTCGACCCAGCCGCGGGTCACCGCCGGGTCGAACGGCTCGCCGGCCAACGGGCCGAAGCCGAGCCGGCTGTGCCGTAGCCGCACCGAGCGCAGGCCCGGCGCCAGCGCGGCGACCAGCGCCGGATGGCGCAGCGCCCGAATCAGGTGCGTGAACGGCGGCGGCGGGAAGCGATCGAACGCGTCGCAGTTCGTCAGCACGACCCGGCCGATCCGGCTCGGGTCGGTGTCGACGACGAACTGGGCGATCGCGCCGCCGGTGTCGTTGCCGACGAGGGTGACGTCCCGCAGGTCGAGCGCGTCGAGGAAGTCGAGCACCAGGCGGGCGACGCCCCGCGGGGTGAGGTCGGCGTCGGGACGCATCGGCGTCCGGTGGGAGCCCAGCGGAAGGGTCGGCGCGTAGCTGCGGACCCCGCGCGCGGCGAGCAGGTCGGCGACCGGCGACCACAGCTGGCCGTCGACGAGGAGCCCGTGCAGGAACACGACGGCCGGCCGCTCCGGCTCCGGCGGCCCCGCCGCGCGGTACGAGACCGAGCCCTGCGGCAGGTCGATGACCTCGGTGACCGGCGAAGTATCCATAACTGAAAACATACAGACAGACTGTATGTAACTCAACGCCTCGGACGGAGGAGAATCGGCACGTGGCCAGTGCAGCAGGGAGGTCGCCGCGACGGCGGCAGGTGGATCGATCCGCGGCGACGAGGGGCGCGCTGGTCGGGGCGGGCCGGCGGCTGTTCGCCGAGCAGGGATTTGCCTCGGTGGGAACGGAGTCGCTCGTCGCGGCGGCCGGGGTGAGCCGTGGCGCGCTGTATCACCAGTTCGCCGACAAGACGGCCCTGTTCGCCGCGGTCGTCGAGGCCGTGGAGGCGGACGTCGCGGCCCGCATCGCGGCCGAGGTCGCGTCCGCCGGCCGGACCGACCCGATCGAGGCGCTGCGGCTGGCCGCGCAGGTCTGGTTGCGGATCTGCGTCGAACCGGAGGTCCACCGGATAGTTCTGCTGGACGGGCCGTCCGTGCTGGGTTGGGCCGAGTGGCGGGAGCTCTGCCAGCGTCACGTCTTTGGGCTCGTCCGGGATGTGCTCGCCCGGGCGATGGACGTCGGCCGCGTCCGGCGCCAACCGGTCGGCCCGCTGGCGCACCTGCTCATGGGCGCCAGCGACGAGGCAGCCCTCTACATCGCCCGCGCCGACGATCCGGAGACCGCCCGCGCCGAGATGACGACGGCTCTCGATCTGTTCATCGACGGCCTCACCGCCTCCGGCGCTGGATCGACCCAGCACGCCGACTAGGGCGCCGCGCCGGGCAGGGACAAGTGCCCGACAGCGCGCGGAGTGTCGGCGGCGCGTGCCGATTGATCGGGCGTTCGACGAAGGTAGCGCCGTTAGCGGGCTGCGCGGAGGCTGGGAGTGGACCCGGCGTGTGCTTCGCGGAACAAACGCCTGCGCGGGCGCGTCCCGACCCTAGGTGCGCAAACGACGCATGCCAGGATGAGCGCCTGGCAGGCCGAAAGGCCTCAATAGCACGCTGCGGGTCGGGAAAGGGGGGTGAAGGGGGGTTTGAACATGATCACCGAAGCCGCGCCAGGAGCGGCCGCGGGACCGTCGGTCAGGTTCCGCGCAGGCGCACAGTACGCACTACTCGCCGGTCCGCTGTTGACGATGCTCGATTCGAGCATCGTCAACGTCGCCGTCGAGCCGATTTCCCGGCGTACGGGCGAGTCGCTGCCCACGGTGCAGTGGATCGTCAGCGGCTATCTGCTGGCCCTCGGCACCGGACTCGCCCTCACCTCGTACATGTCCCGGCGCTTCGGCACCATTCGCACCTATACCGGCTTCCTCGCCGCCTTCACCGCGGCGTCCGCGCTGTGCGGGGCGGCGCCGAGCGTGGGCGTCCTCATCGCCGCCCGGGTGCTGCAGGGTCTCGCCGGCGCGCCGCTCGTGCCGCTGGCGATGTCGATGCTGCTCGGCGGATCCGGCGGGTCGCGCCGGATGTCGCCGGCCGCCGGCGTGCTGCTGTTCCTCGGCCCCGCGCTCGGCCCGAGCCTGGGCGGCATGCTGCTCGGCGCGATCGGCGGCGGCGACGGCTGGCGGGCAATCTTCCTCATCAACGTGCCGATCGGGCTGCTCGCCGTCGCCGCCGCCCGGCGGCTGCCCACGAGCCTGGCGCCGCCGCCGGAGCCGTCGGCGCGGCCCGACCTGGCCGGGCTGGGGCTGCTCGCCCTCGGCCTGGTCGCGGTGTTCTACGGCGTCGACCGGGTCACCCGCGGGGCGCTCACGCCGCCGGCCACCTGGGGGCCGATCGTGTTCGGCATCGTCGTGCTCGCCGGCTACGGCTTCCGGTCCGGCCGGGTCGAGCATCCGGCGCTCGACCTGTCGATCCTGAAACAGGGCCCGGTCGCGCTGGCGTTCACGCTCTGCGGGGCGGCGTCGGTCGCGGCGTGGTCGATCGTGTTCGTGGTTCCGGTGTACCTGGAGTCGGGCCAGGGCCATTCGGCGTTGATGACCGGCGTGGCGCTGCTGCCGCAGGGGATCGTGACCGGTGTCGGGACGCTGGCCGGCGCGGGCGCTGCGGCGCGGATCGGCGTCCGACCGACGGTGCTCTCCGGCTTCGCGCTGCTCGTCGCCTCCAGCGCCGGGCTGTTCGCCATCGGGCTGCACACCCCGCTGTGGCTGACCGGGCTGATCCTCACGCTGCGCGCCGCCGCCGTCGGCCTGGTGATCACCCCGCTGGTCCTGGTCGCGACCGAGCCGCTGCGACCCGAGCAGCAGGCCGACGCGAACACCGCCTTCAACGTCGTCCAGCGGGTTCTCGGCTCGTTCGGCATCGGCATCGTCGCGACCCTGTTCACCCGCCGCAGCGCCGATGTCGGCCAGGTCCCCGCGCTGCACACCGTCGCGATCGCCATCACGGCCCTGGCCGCCGCGGCGACGCTGGCCGCCGCATTCCTCCCCGATGCGCACGCCGAGGACCTCCTGGCCACCGGCGGCCCCCGCAGCCCAGGCGGCGTCGTACCCCAGGACACCTGACCGGATCCGGGCACAGATCCGCACCTCCGCGGGCCGCGTCCTACGCAGGCGGGCGCGGGGCAGCCGTCCGGTGACGGCAGCTCGCGTGGGCCTGATCGTCGGATGTGTACCGGAATCCGAGCTGGCGCAGCCCCCGAGCTCGGATTGCGATACACAACTGGCGATCTCGGAGCGGCCGCCCGGCTGCCAGGCCGGCCGAGGTTCCAGGCGGCCGAGGTTCCAGGCCGGCCGAGGTTCCTGGATGACTAAAATGGGTTCGATGGAGAAGGACGGGGCTGGGCGGACGAGGTGACCGGGAAGTCCTCGCTGCGATCCGTCGCGGGCCGGCGTTGATCGCGTCCGCGGTCGCCGTGTTCGCCGTTTTCTGCCAGTTTCCGGCGAGCGGGCCGGACCCGGTCCCGGTGGCGATCAACGTCCTCGCGAGTGCCACCTTCGCGCTCGTTGGATGCCTGATCGCGCGCGAGCCCCGGATGGCGGCGCTCGGCGGATGCCTGGTGCTGTCGGGCCTGCTCTGGGCCAGCCGCTGGCTCTATACCTGGGATCGCGGAGTCTGGCCCTTTCTCTCGTTCGAGGGCCAGGTTCTGTTCTGGGCGCCAATTACCTGCGCAGTCATCACGTATCCGACGGCCGCGTGGACTCCCGGGTGGAACGCGTCTTTCTGCTCACCACGGTCCTCGGCGTTCCTGGCAGCTGGACGGTGGCCGCACTTTGCACGACGCCGCAGCGCGCGCTGCTGATGCGGCTGCGCGCGGCCCGGGCCGAGTCCGACCTGGACCTGCTCGTCCGCGAGGGCGAGCAGCGCCATCAGACGCTGCAGTTGTGGCTGCGGGCGGCGACCGGCCGCCGGCTGCTGCTGGTCGCGTCCAAGCTCGGCGAGGTCCGCGAGCAGACCGACGACCCCCGGGTCACCGCGGCGGTCGAGGCCGCCCACCACGAGCTGATGGCGGCCTTCCGGGACATCCGGGACCTCGCGGCCGGCGCCGGGCCGACCATGCTGCGCGAGTCCGGGCTGGGGGCCGCGATCGACCTCGCCGCCGGCACCCTTCCCATCGCGGTCGAGACCAGCGTCGTCGACCGGCGGTTCGCCCCCGAGGTCGAGGTCGCCGTCTACTACACCGTCTCGGAGGCGCTCACGAACGTGTACCGGCATGCCGGGGCGTGCCGGACGTCCGTGTCCGTGGCCGTGCGCGGCGGCGACCTGGTGGTGAGCGTCGTCGACGACGGCCGCGGCGGCGCCGACGTCGCGTCGGGCCGCGGGCTGACCGGGCTGGCCGAGCGGCTGCGCGCCGTCGGCGGCCGGTTCAGCGTCGACAGCCCGCCCGGCGGGCCGACGACCCTTACCGCGACCGTGCCGGCGGTGCTGGCATTGTGGGCCTGATCGGGGATGGGGGCCGCGACCGCGTCGCCCCCGCCTGGTGCCGCCCGGCCGGGTCCCAGGCCGGGGCATGCTGCTGGTGGACGCGCAGCCACAGCAGCGTCGCGAGCACCCGGCGGTTGTCGTCACCCGAGTTCGCCAGGCCCAGCTTGCTGAAGATCGTGGTCAGGTAGTTCTCCACGGTCTTCGTCGACAGGCTCAGGCGCTGCGCGATGCCGAGGTTGGACCGGCCCTCGGCCATCACGGCCAGGATCGCCCGCTCCCGCTCGGACAGCCGGTCCAGCTCGGCCGGCGTGCGCATGTCCGACATCATCAGCGCGACGATCGACTCGTCGATCGCGAGCCGTCCCGACGTCACCTGGGCGAGCGCGTCGTTGAGCGCGCCGATGTCGTCGACCCGTTCCTTGAGCAGGTACCCGACGCCGCGCGGGTTGTCGCCGAGCAGCCGGATCGCGTAGCTGGCCTCGGCGTAGGCGGACAGCACCAGCACGCCGACGCCGGGATGCCGCCTCTTGATCCGATCGGCGACGACGAGGCCCTCGTCGGTGAACGTCGGGGCCATCCGGATGTCGACGATGACCGCGTCCGGCGGGTCGTGCTCGATCTGGCCGAGCAGCTCGTCCGCGTCGCGGGCCTGGGTGCTGACCTCCACGCCGGTGCCCGCGAGCAGCAGCGCCAGGCCCTCCCGGAACAGCCCCGAGTCGTCCGCCAACGCTACTCGCATGGAATCCTCGCAGTGATCCGTGTGCCGAGACCGACGGGACTGTCCACGACCAGCTCGCCGCCGAGCCCGCCGATCCGGTCGGCGGCCCCCGCGAGCCCGCGACCGGGAACGAGGGCGGCGCCGCCGAAGCCGTCGTCGACGATGTCGATGACGAGCGCGGAGCCGTCCAGGGATGCCTCGACGCTGGCCTTCGAGGCGTGGCCGTGCACGGCGGCGTTGGCCAGCGCCTCCTTGATCGTCAAATAGGCTACCGTCTCCGCCGCGGGGCGGTCGCTGATGGCCCGCATCACCGCGTCGGGCACGTCGACGCTCAGCGCGATGGGCAGGCTGCCGGCCAGGCCGTCGATGGCGGCGGGCAGGCCGGCGTGGTTGAGCAGCACGGGGTTGATGCCACGGGCGAACTCGCGCAGCTCGACGAGCACCGCGCGCAGCTCCGCGCGGGCGCCGTCGAGCGCCTCCTGGGTGCCGGTGTCGCTGGCCATCGTCCGCGCCAGCGCCAGCCGCGCGGCCAGGCCCAGCAGGCGCTGCTGCGCGCCGTCGTGCAGGTCACGCTCCAGCTGCCGGCGCTCCCGCATCGCGAGCTCGGCGACCCGGTTGCGCGCGGCGCGCAGCTCGGCGACCTGCGCCCCCATCGCGGCCTGCAGGTGCACGTTCTCCAGGGCGAACCGGGCCGCCGTGACCGTGATCTCGGTCAGCGGGCAGGTCCGCCGGGTCGCCGGGTGCACCAGGATGATCGCCAGCGGCTCACCGGACCGGGACAGCACCGGGACGGCCCAGCGTGTCGCCGGGTCGGGCAGCCGCTCGACGACCCGCGCGTCACCGTCGACGTACTGGCGCCGGGCCGGCAGCCAGAACAACACCTCGACGGTGTCGTCGCGCAGCGCCCGGCGCAGCGCCGAGCGCACCGACTCGACGGTCGGCGGCTTGCGCTGGCGCGCCAGCAGGTTGACGATCCGCGCCCGGGCGAGCCGGTGTCGCACGCCGGTGGTCACCAGGCAGATCGCGACGATCGCCAGTGACACCGCCGTCAGCGGGTAGGCGACATACGTGAACCGGGCTGGCAGGGACACGAGGGTGAGCAGCGAGGTGGCGGTCGTGGCGACGCTGGCGATCAGCAGGGCGACGACGACGGGCACGAGGGGCCGGCGCTCGTGCGGCGCGCAGGCGCGCAGCCGGCGGTGCAGCAGCACGCCGAACAGGACGGTCGACGCGTTCCAGCCGACGACCGCGCACCAGGCCGCGACGCCGAACGCCGTCCGGTCGTCGTACCCGGTGGGCCACCAGACCGCGTCGCTGAACCCCCACTGCGAGGGGCGGCTCAACATCCCCAGCGCGTTGCTCAGCACGGGCAGCGCCAGGATCGACAGCCACAGGAATGCCCGGTCCGCCCGGCCCCGCCGCCAGCCGCCCGGATAGGCGAGCACGCCGTGGGCGAGGACGAACCAGAACCAGGTGCCCGCCTCGTAGCCGGCGAGCACCATCGGGTTGCGCTGCCACGACTCGCCCCACCACACCGCCCAGAGAACGCCGGCGGTGATCATGAAGGGGCTGATCCCGGCGAGCGTGTCGTCCCCGGCGCACAGCAGCCCGGTGAGCACGAAGCCGACCGTGATCATCAGGTTGACCGTGACGATCGCCAGGGTCTCGGGGGTGCCGTACTCGATCAGCGTCCATTCGCCGGCGAGGGTCAGGGCCGCGATCGAGAGCGTCCCGGTCGCGAGCGTCGCGCGGGTGACCGGCCGGCGACGCGGCGCGGCGGTTCCGAGGGGGCCTTCCATCGCTAAGCGGTGGATTCCGGCCCATTCGTCCATATCCTGCGAGTATCGAGGTAGCCACCCGGGAGGCCTAGGGGGATTCCCCCTGCGCGGCCCGCGGCGCCGATCACACCCGGCCGCCACTTCCGCGGCGAATTCGCGCCGCCGGTTGGGGCGCAAACGGCGATCAGCGGACGGGTGAACGTGGGCGGGTTTCCCTTCGCGGGGGCCTTCGCTCGTCTGGCCGGACCCTGCGGAGTGTGGGCGTGGGGTCGTCTCCGCGGCTTAGTCGTGCGCCCTGGCGTACCCGCTGAGTAGCGTATCTGTCGCCCACGGTTAGCTTCCGCGGCGTCGGAGTGTGACTGGCTGACAGGTCACATCCAGGTTGAGCGGATAGAAGGGTGCAAATAGCCAGCAGCGGGGCAGTCCGACAGTTCTGAGGGGAGCGTGATGGCTGACCAGCGACACGACTCGGAACGCGGATCGCGCGCCGTGCAGCCCGCGTCCGGGAGCCGCCCGCCCGCGTCCGGCGCGGGGAGCCGGCCGCCTGCCGCCGCAAGCCGGCCGCCTGCCGCCGCAAGCCGGCCGCCTGCCGCCGCAAGCCGGCCGCCGGCGCCCGCGAGCCGGCCGGCCGTGCCCGCTAGCCGGCCGTCGGCCGCGAACCGGCCGCCGGCGATCGATCGGCGCACCGGCCCGCAGCGGGCCATCACGGCACCGTCCCGGCTGCCCGGCCAGCCGCGGCCCGCCGCCCGCCCGGCGGCGCCCTCGGGGCCGCCGGGCCAGGCTCGGCCCATCGGCCCGCGGGACCGGACCACCGTGCGGATGGCTGTGCGGACCCGGGAAAGCTACGTCCCGCACCCCCGCTCCGGCCCGCCACCCGCCGCGCGCCCCGCCGAGGCCGCGACGAACGGCGGCCCGCGGCGCGGCGGCTACAACCCGGCGCTGGACGGCGTGCGCGCGCTCGCGGTGCTCAGCGTCCTCGTGTTCCACATGGACGCGCTGCCGGGCGGTTACCTGGGCGTCGACATCTTCTTCGTGCTCAGCGGGTTTCTCATCACCGGGCAGCTGCTCGCCGAACGGGACCGAACCGGCGGGGTGTCGCTCACCCGCTTCTACCTGCGGCGCGCCTACCGGTTGATGCCCGCGTTCTGGCTGCTGGCGCTCGTCGGGCTGACCGTCGTCGTCGTGCTCGGGATCGGGTCGGCGGGCGAGCGGACCGAGTTCCTGCACAGCCTGGCCGCGTCGATGCTGTACGTGAACAACTACGTCCAGATCGTCGGCCAGAGCACGGGTGCCGGCTGGCTCGGGCACACCTGGTCGCTGTCGCTGGAGGAGCAGTTCTACCTCGTCTGGCCGCTGGTGCTGCTGGCGCTGTGCAACCGGCGCTGGCTCGCCCGTCGGCTGCCCGCCGTCCTGCTCGCCGGCGTCCTGGTCGTGACGCTGTGGCGTGATCTGCTGGACGCGTTCGGTGCATCGGGGACCAGGACCTACTTCGCGCTGGACACCCGCGCGGACGCGCTGCTGGTCGGCTGCGCGCTGGCGGCCTGGCTGCGTGCGGCCCGCGGCGGCGCGGACGACGACGGGACGGCGGGGCTCGCCTGGCGGCGCCGGCTCGACCGGGTCCGGGGCCTGCTGCCGGTGGCCGGCCCGATCGCGCTCGGCGCGTTGGTGGTGGCGGCGCTGACCGCACCGAGCGGCTGGGGGCCGCGCCCGACGCTGCTGGCGCAGGGCGGCTACACCGTCGTCGCGCTGCTCGCCGGCGTCCTGGTCCTCGCCCTGGAACAGGGCGCGTCGACGGGCTGGCTGTTTCGCGGGCTCGCCGCGGCGCCGCTTGTCTGGCTCGGCCGGATCTCCTACGGCTTCTACCTGTGGCACTTCCCCGTCGTCGCGCACTGGGGCCCGGACCTGACCAAGGCGCTCGGTCGGTGGCCGGCGACGCTGGTCATCGCCCTGATCGCCACCGCCTGTGCGGCCACGTCGTACTACCTGGTCGAACGGCCGATCCAGCGCCGCCGCCCGGGCGGGGCGCGGCCCGCGGCGCGCGCGGGCGGGCGGTATCGCCGGCCGGCGCTCAGCGCGATCGTCCCGGCGGGCGACGGCAGCGCCCGCCCGGAGCCGGAGATCGCCTACGCGGCCGGGTCGAACCTGAGCCGGACCGGCCCGGCGGCCTGAGCACGGCGGCGTCCGGCCCCGGCGGGGATGACCACGTCGAGCGCGGCGTCCCTTCCGTGTCGGCATGGCGGTCCGGCGGGGTGGGTGAACGGTCGCCGTCAGCGGGCGGCGGCGGCCCGCGGGTCCGGCATGCCGACCGGGTTGGGCCACATCAGCAGCTCGGCGGCGGCCAGCGTGAGCGGGGAAAGCAACTCGGCGGCTCGCTCGACGGCCGCCGAGCCGAGCGTCTCCCACGGCGAGGCCGCGAGCCGGTCCGTCGTCGCCTCCAGCTCGTCGGCGGCGGCCAGCCCGACGGCGGTCGGCGCGCCGTCGGCGCCCAGCCAGCCGCGGGCCCGCAGCCGGGTGGCCGCTGCGTCCCACTCGTCGTCGGTCCAGCCGCGGATCTGCTGGTAGAAGGCGCGGTTGGTGCCGCCGCGGCTGACCCGCCACACCAGGCTCTCCGGGCCGTCGAGCCCGGCGGTGACGAGGGCCGCGACGTGGCCGTCGCCGCGGTGTTCCCGCAGGACGGTCGCGGCCTGCCAGAGGGTGCCGAGGGGATCGTCGGGCCAGGGGAGCGCGGCGTTGGCGGCGCCGAGCACCCGGCCGGCGAGCGGGAGGCGCTCGGCGGCGGCCCGCAGCAGCGCCGCCAGCTCGCCGAGCCCGGTCGTGCCGATCGGGGCGACCAGCGGGCCCAGCGCCGCGCGGGCGCCGTCGAGCCGGACGGCCAGGGCGCGCTCGGGCGAGATCCGGGTCCAGACGTCGGGCAGCGCCTTCGCGACCATGACGGGCGCGAACCCGAAGAAGGCGCCGACGACGGGGCCGGCCGGGACGGGGCCCAGGGGCGCGGCCCGGCCGGCGAAGTAGCCGCGCCAGTAGCCCCGAAGGCCGGCGTCCTCCCAGACCGCCAGTCCTTCTCGGGCGAAGTAGGTGACCGCGTGGACCGGCTCGAACAGCCGCCACATCCGCTGCGCCACGGGCGTCTCGTCCATGACCCCACACAATTCCGGTCACCGTCGACGGTCAAGCGCAAGGAGAAGTGGGGCGCGGGTGGAGTCGGGCGCCCGGAGCGGGGTCGAGCCGACGGGCGCCGCAGCCAACCGGCGCCCGGGCGCCGCCGGTGATCTACGCTGGGACGGGACGATCCACCTTCACTGGACACCGGACACGTCTCGGGGGCGCCGATGTTCGAGCGATTCACCGACAGCGCGCGACGGGCCGTCGTGCTCGCGCAGGAGGAGTCCCGGGCGCTGCGGCACGGCCGGATCGGCACCGAACACCTGCTGCTGGGGCTGATCCACGAGGAGGTCGGCCCCGCGGGTGTCACGCTGGCCTCGTTCGGCCTGACGCTGGCCGGCGCCCGGTCGGCGGTCACGGCGATCGTCGGCGAGGTCGAGCCCCGGATCTCGGAGCACATACCGTTCACGCCCCGCGCGAAGCGCGTCCTGGAAGCCTCGCTGCTGGCGTCCCAGCGCCTCCAGCACAGCTACGTCGGCTCGGGGCACCTGCTGCTCGGGCTGCTCGCCGTGCCCGAGGGCGTCGCCGGCGACGTGCTGGCCGGGGCCGGCATCGAGCGCGCCGAGGCCCACCGCCGGGCCGTCGACGCCATCGCCGCCGCGCCGGAGACGCCGCCGGTGCGGCAGGACACCCGGCCCCGGCCCGATCTGACCCAGGCCAACGCCCGCGCCAGGAGCCTGTTCGTGCAGCTCGACCAGGCCCGCGCGGGCAAGGACGCCGCCCTCGACGCCGGCGACTTCGCCCGCGCGAAGGCGTACCGCGAGCGGGAGAAGGCCGTGCTGGCGGAACGCGCCCGGCTGGCCGCCAACCCCGAGGATGCCGGCCCCTCGGCCGCCGGCCCCGACATCGCCACCCCCGACATCGCCACCGACACCCCCGACACCGACACCCCCGACACCGACACCGACACCGACACCGACACCACCGACACCGACACCGACACCGACACCCCCGACATCGGCGGCGCCGACACCGACACCCCCGACACCGACACCCCCGACATCGGCGGCGCCGACACCGACACCACCGAAACCGACACCCTCGACATCGGCGGCGCCGCGCAGCCTGATCCGCCGGCCTAGCCAGGCTTGCCGCCCCGCTCTCGGTGGTCGAACTGCCCGCCGGGCCGGCCGGCCGGCTTCGCCTGGTCGGCGCGGCATGTGCTTGGCGGCAGCTCGGAGATCGCCAGTTGTGTACTCGGATCCGAGTTCGGACGCGTCGCTGGTTCGGATTCCGATACACAGTCGGCGATCAAGGTGTAGTGGCGCCGTGAGGTGGACCCACCGAGCCGAGCCGAGACCGCCCGGCGGCCCGGCGGCCCGGCGGCTCAGGTCAGTGCTGGGCGAACTGGGTGTTGGTCGTCTGCACGGTCGACGGCGCCAGGTTGATCGTGTTGACGAGCTGCTCGCCGTAGACGTCGGTGATCCGGACGGTGAAGGGGCCCGAGCCGAGGCCCTGCGGCGCCACGAAGAAGTTCCACATCTCGCGGCCGAGGGCGACCCAGGACCCATTCACCCGCACCTCCAACGAGGCCACGGGATTGCGGTGGTTGCGGACCTGGATGGCCACCCAGTAGGCCGACGACCCCTCCTTGACGAGGTACTGGACGGGCCCGAGCCCGGCCGGACTGACCAACTTCCAGGTGACGTCGACCAGGCCGGGAACGCCGCCGGCGATCCGCTCGAAGGCCTGCGGGCTGAGGTCGACCTGGCCGGCGCCGCAGTCCGGGCAGCGGTCGGTGACCTTGACGACCGTGCTTCCGCCCGGCCCGGTCACCTCGATGTAGGCGCCGCAGGCGCGGGCGGTCTCGTAGTCGGCCTCGTTCATCGCGACGACGGGCATGGCCGGGTCGGTCAGCGGGTCGAACAGGCAGTTACCGCCGCCGTTCGCGTCGTAGTGGGTCGCGGGACCGGAGTAGACGACGCCGGGCCGGATCCGCCCGGGACTCACCGGGACGGTCGCCGGGCCGCTGCTGGCCGGCGCGGACCGCGTCGGCGGCTTCGGCGGAGCGCTCGAGGTCGGCGGCTGGCTCGCCGGCGTCGACGGTGCGGGTGCGGCCGAGGTCGGCTCGCCGGGCGTCGGCTCGGTGGTCGCGGCCGCGGACGTCGGCGCGGCTGGCGCGGAGCCGGTCATGGACTGGGCGGGCTGGGCCGGGCCGCCGCCGAGCGCCGGCTGGCAGCCCGCGGCGACGGCGGCGGCGACCGTCACGGTCAGCAGGACGAGCGACGCACGGCGCAGCGACGCGGTAGGAAAGGCGAACGGGGACAACGGCGACAGCCTCCTGGCCAGCGCGCCACCCACAGGCGGCGCCGATCCCCTCCCCGAAGCCGGACGCTAGCCGTCGGTCACACCAGCGTCGAGCGCCGGCGGCCGGCGGCGGCCGACTCATGGCAATCCATGGAGGAGGTGTCGTCCCGCGGTGTGCACACGTTGTCCTCCGTCGGACGCGTGCTCATCCCAGCATCCCGGCACCCCGGCATGCCGAACGGCGAATCGCGGCCGGTTGGACTATCCGGCTCGGGGGCCGCGTTCGCCGTACGGGAGCCGGGCGGGACCGGGCGTGACGAAGGGACGTGGCAGGTGGTCGGCGAGACGAGGGTTCTGCTGGTGTCCGGCAGCACCCGGGCCGGATCGACGAACACGGCCGCGCTGCGCACGATGCGCGCCGCCGCGCCGGCGGGCGTCGTCGCGGATCTGTACGACGGGCTGGCCGGCCTGCCCGCGTTCGTGCCCGGCGACGACGAGCCGGTGCCGCCGGCCGTGGCGGAGCTGCGCCGGCGCATCGTCGCGACCGACGCCGTCGTGCTGTGCACGCCGGAGTACGCCGGAACGCTGCCCGGCAGCCTGAAGAACCTGCTCGACTGGACGGTCGGCGAGGGCGAGTTGTACGGCAAGCCGGTCGCCTGGATCAACGTCGCGGTGCCGGGCCGCGGCGGCGGCGCGGACGCGACCCTGGCGACGGTGCTGGGCTACGTCGGCGCGGACGTGGTGACGCCCGCGCCGATCCGGGTGCCCGTGGCCCGGGACGCGCTGGGCCCGGACGGCCTGGTCGCCGACGAGGCGACCCGGACGGCCCTCGCGGACGCCCTCGCCCGCGTCGTGCTGCACGTCGCGACACCGGTCTGACGGCGGGTGCCCCGCGCGCTCACGCGGGCCCGGCGGGCGTCACGACGGCCCGCCCCACGACGGCCCGCCCCACGACGGGAGTGGCTGTGCCGGGGCGCCGGGGTGGACGAGGCCGGACTCGTAGGCCGCGATGACGGCCTGGGTGCGATCCCGGGCCTGCAGCTTGCCGAGCAGGCTGCTGACGTGCGTCTTGACCGTCTCGGTGGCGATATGCAGCCGGGCGGCGATCTCCGGGTTGGAGTAGCCCCCGGCGAGCATCCGCAGCACATCGATCTCCCGCGCGGTGAGCGGGGCGAGCCGGCCCGGCTGGACCCGGGGCCGGACCCGGGCGAACTCGTCGATGAGGCGGCGGGTGATGTCGGGGGTCAGCAGGGCGTCACCACGGGCGACGACCCGGACGGCGTCGAACAGCGTCGTGGCCGGCACGTCCTTCAGGAGGAATCCGCTGGCTCCCGCGGACAGCGCGTCGTACGTACTCGTCGAGGTCGAACGTCGTAAGAACGATCACTCGGGGCGTGGGCGCCGCGGCGGCGGTGATGCGGCGGGTAGCCGCGATACCGTCGAGGATCGGCATGCGCACGTCCATCAGGACGACGTCCGGGCGATGGGCGGCCGCCACGCGGATCGCGGTTCGCCCGTCGCCGGCGGCCCCGACGACGTCGATGTCGTCGCGGGTCGCGAGCAGCGCGGCGAAGCCCGCCCGGACGACCTCGTCGTCGTCGGCGATCACCACCCGGATCGGCGCCGGACCGGTCATCGGCCCGGTCGCAACGGAAGCCTGGCGACGACCTCGAACCCGCCCCTCGGCCCGGAACCGTGGCGCAGCGTTCCGCCCACCGCGTCGACCCGCTCCCGCATACCGATCAGCCCCAGGCCGCCGGCCACGCCGGGTGCCCTGTCCGGAGCCGGAGCCGGAGCCGGAGCCGGTGCCGGGGTCAGGCCTGGGCCGCCGTCGCGGACCGCCAGACGCAGCACGCCCGGCGCGTAGCGGACCGAGACCTCGACGCTGGCGGTCGGCGCGTGCCGGCGGGCGTTCGTCAGCGCCTCCTGGATCACCCGGTAGGCGACCAGGTCGATGTCGCCGGGGAGCGCGATGGGCGGCCCGCTGACGTCGAGCGCGACGGCGGTGCCCAGCGCGCGGCTGGCGGCCACCAGCGCCGGCAGCTGGTCGAGGCCCGGCGCGGGGGCGAGCACCGCCTCGGGCCGCCGGCCGGACCCGGCGCCGGCACCGGGTGCGGCCGGCGACCGGATCACCGCCAGGATCCGCCGCATCTCCACGAGCGCGTCGCGGGCCGAGTCGCCGATCGCCGCGAGCCGGGCGTCGGCCAGGTCGGGGAGGCCGGGCGTCGTGTAGCGGGCGGTCTCCGTCTGGATCGCGATGCGGGAGATGTGGTGGGCGACGACGTCGTGCAGCTCGTGCGCGATGGCGGTCCGGTCGGCGAGCAGCAGGTGTTCGCGGACCGTCGACGCGTGCACGTCGGCCAGCGCGCGGTGCTCGGCGACGACCGCCACGTGGCTGCGCACGAGGCGGCCGAAGCCCAGCGCCGCGAGCACGACGACGAGCGTCAGGTAGCCGGCGGCTCCCGGACCATCGGCGGTGAACGGCGTCACCGCGTTGACGAGGAACAACGCCCCGAGCACGCAGCAGTCGAGCAGCGTCAGCCGGTAGGCGGCCACGCCGCAGACGATCACTAGGCCGGCCCCGGCGGCGACCGGGATCGGCTGGGCCTGCGGGAACAGCCAGCCCACCGACGCGAACACGGCGATCACCGCCGCGACCCGCGGCAGCCGGATGGTCAGCCCGAGCGCCACCGCCATCGCGACGGAGGTCAGGAATCCGTCGTCGAGGCCGGCTTGGGCCGCGGCCAGGAACGGGAGGGCAGCCGCGGCGGCCAGCCACGGCCATGGCCGCGCGAGGACGAGCGCCAGCCCGCCGTCGACGCTGCCGACGCGGCTGACGCGGCTGACGCGGCTGACGACCGTCGTGCGGACCTGAGCGCTCATCACCGACCAGTCTGGCCGGCCGCGAGCCGGTCGGCATCGCTCCCACGGGGGAGGCACAGACCGCTCCCGCGCGGGATCCGCCGCGGGCCGCGGCGTCCCTACCGTCCCGGCCATGCGAACCAACCTCCCACAGCCAGACCTGGCCTTCGACGGGGTGACGAAGCGGTTCGGCGCCGTGGTCGCGCTCGACGACGTCACGTTCACGGCGCCGCCGGGCGAGGTGACCGCGCTCGTCGGCCCGAACGGCTCCGGCAAGACGACCTCCCTGCGCCTCACGCTGGGCCTCGCCCGGCCGACGGCCGGAAGGGTGCTCGTCGCCGGCCGGCCCTACCGGCACCTCGACGCGCCGCTCACCTGGATCGGCGCCCTGCTCGACGCCGCCGCGGTGAATCCCGGGCTCACCGGCCGCACCCACCTGCGCTGGCTGGCCGCCACCGCCGGCCTCAGCCCGGCCCGGGTCGATGCCCTCCTGGAACAGGTCGGCCTCGGCGCCGCGGGGCGCCGCCGGGTCGGCGGATACTCGCTCGGCATGCGCCAGCGGCTCGGCGTCGCCGCGGCCCTCCTCGGCGACCCCCCGATCCTCGTGCTCGACGAGCCGATGAACGGGCTCGACCCCGAAGGCATGGTCTGGTTCCGCGACCTCGTCGGCCGGCTGCGCGGCGAGGGCCGCACCGTTCTCGTCTCGTCGCACCTGCTGCGCGAGCTCGAGGACATCGCCGACCGCGTCATCGTGATCCGGCACGGCCGGATCGCCGTCGACGCCACCGTCGACTCGCTGATCACCGACGGTGGGGGCGCTGACCGCCGGGGCGATGACGGCCGGGGCGGCGACGGCCGGCCCTCGCTCGAGGCGGCGTACCTGCGCCTGGTCGGCTCGCTCGACGAGGCCGGCCGGTGACACCCACCCCGGCCCCGGCCTCGCCCCCCGCCCAGACACCCCCCGCCCAGAGCCCCCCCGCCCAGGCACTCGCCGCCCAGTCACCAACCGTGCCGAAGCGGCGGCGGCCGAGCGCCCTCCGCTCCGAGTGGATCAAGCTGCTCGGCAGCCGCGGCACGCTCGTCGCGCTGGGAACGCTGGCCCTGCTGCCGATCGGGTTCGCCGCGCTCGTCGTCGGCAACACCCCCTCGACCGACCCGCCAGGGCAGCTCGGCGACGACGACATCGTCGCCAACACCCTCGTCGGCGTGCTCGTCGCCGTGATCATCGCCGCCGTCGTCGGGGCCGTGACGGTCGGTAACGAGGAACGCTCGGGCATGATCTCGACGAGCTACGCCGCGATCCCGCGCCGGCACCACGTCATCCTCGCCAAGACGGCTGTCGCCGCGCTGAGCACCTTCGTCCTCGGCGTCGCCTCGTCCGCGGCGTCCTACTTCGTGGCCCGCCCGCTCCAACGCGGCCAGGGCTATGTCGCCCCCAGCTACCCGGAGCCCGACGTGCTCGCCGGGTCGTTCGTCCGGGCCGTCGTCGGCACCGGCGTCCTGACGGCCCTCGTCGCCGTCTACGCCGTCGGCGTCGCCACGGTCGTCCGGCGCACCGCCATCGCGATCCCGGTCGTCGTCGGCACCCTGCTGCTGCCCGGCCTGCTCGCCACCGGCGAGCGCGTCGCCCGGTTCGCCCAGAACTGGACGCCGTTCGCCGGCTTCGCCATCCAGCACACGGTCCGGCGAACGGACTACTACGCGGGCCCCTGGCACGGCCTCGCCGTGACCGCGGCCTACGCCGCCGCCGCGCTGATCGCCGGCGTGGCGCTCAGCCGCCGCCGCGACGTGTGACGAGAGCTCTCGGCCATCCGCCGGCAGGACACGGGACCCGCCGGCAGGACACGGGACCCGCCGGCTCGGCCGCGGCCCACGTCAGCGACGGCGGGCGCGGGCGACGACCTCGGCGGCGGGCAGCGGCCAGCCGGGATGATGCGTGAGGCAGAGCGGGATGCGCACCCGCCAGACCGGGACGCCCGCGCTGGCCGCGTAGAACTCGCCGACCCCGAGGCGGCCGAGGTCCGCCGCCTCGCCGTCGGCCAGCAGCGCGCGGGCCGCGTCGATCTGTGCCGGGGCGTTGAGCCGGCCGAGCAGGCGCGTCGCCGTCCCCGCCGCGATCCGCGGGTCCAGCGCCAGCGGGGACGGCGCCGCGAACACCAGGCCCAGCCCATGATCGCCGGCCTGGTCGAGCAGCGTCAGCGTGCCGTCCGCGCCCGGCGTCGCCGGTCCGGCCGGCGCGAGCGTCTGCGCCTCGTCGACCACGAGCAGGCCCGCGAGCGGCCGGCCCGCCGCCGGCCGCCGGGCCACCCAGCCGAGCAGCGCCCGCTGCAACGCACCCGCGAACGCCTGCCGCTCCTCGTCGGTTGCCAGCGCGGCCAGGCTGACGACGGACACCCGGGCGCGTCGGCCCAGACCGGGAACGAGCAGCTCGCCCGGGTCGGTCGCCGGCCCGTCGGGACCGGCCGCCAGACGCAGCGGCCGGCCATCGTCGCGGTTCGGCGTCCACACCGCCACGTCGACGGCCGCCAGATATTCGCGGGCCAGCTCCGCGTCGCCGCGGCCCCAGTCGAGCGCGGGCGGCGCGGGCCAGGCGTCGCCCAGGCGGGCCAGGTCACCTGTCGGGTCCAGCACCACCGAGGAGACCCCGCGCAGCGCGCACTCCTCCACCAGCCGGCGCAGCAGCACGGTCTTGCCCGAGCCGGACCCGGCGAAGACGACCAGGTGCCGCCGCAGCGCCGCCAGCGGAACCCGGACCGCGTCCCGCGTCTCGTCCGCCACCCCGATCGTCACCGACTCGCCGGGGCTCTCGGCGATGCGTTGCGGGCCGCTGAGGACGGTCGAACCGGGCACCCGCCCGGTCGCCACGGCGGCGGCGGTCGGCGTGCTGGCGCCCTTCGGCGTGGCCGCGGGATCCCGGGTGGCCGCGGGATCCCGGTCCCGGGTGGCCGCGGGCGCCGGCGCGGCCGGACGGTTGGCGTCGCCGGGGCGAGGCGAGGCGGCGGTGGGACGCGCTGGTGGGATGCGGCCCGCCGGCCGGCCGTCGCCGGTGGTCGGCGGCAGGGCCACCGGGACGAGCCGCGGCCCCAGCCCCGAGCCCGCGGCCGGCGGCGTCGGGCCGGACGTCGCGGTCACCGTCGGCGACGCGTGCGTGGCCGGAGGTGGACTGGTGCGCGGTGTCTGACTGACCGACGGCGGACCCGTCGGCGGTGTCGAACGGGCCGGTGTCGGACCGGCCGGTGTCGGACGGGCCGGTGTCGGACTGGCCGAGGTCGGACGGGCCGGGGTCGAAAGAGCGGACGTCGAACCGGCTGGCGGCATCGGGCCGGTCGGCGGTGTTGGTCCGGTCGGGGCCCCGGGCCCGGCCGTGGGCGGCGTCGGTGCCACGGTCGAGGGTCTCCCGACCGGTACCAGCAGCGCGACCCCAGCTCGGGCCGCCGCCGCCGCGACGTCGCTCGACGGCGCGGAGCCCGCCGGCAACGGGTGCACGTCCGTCGCGGGCGACCTGGCCTCGGGCAGGGCTGCGGACGGTGGCCGCGAGCCGGCCGGGTCGTCCTGCGTCCCAGGCCGCGGTGCCCCGGGCAGCGGTGCCCCGGGCAGCGGGACAGGTACCAGCTGCGGGACGTTCGAGCCGACCGCTGCTGGCGTCCCCGGTCGGGCCGCCGCGGGCGCCTCGGGAACGGCAACCGCCGGAGTCGCCGCCGGCGCCTCCGGGCTGACCACCGCCGACCTCTCCGGGCCGGCCACCGCGGATGCCGCCGGGCCGCTCGTGGGCGGATCGGACGGCGCCTGCCCGGACGCGCCGGGGACGAAGACCGGGACCAGCATCGGCGAGGAGACGTCGTCGTGTGCCGGCTCGCCCGCGCCTGCGCCCCAAGGCGCTCGCGGTGCGGCCGCCTCCGCGCGCGCCGTCGGGCGGAGGACCGGGGTGGACCGCGCCGCGCGCTCGACCGACGTCGAGCTGCTCGGCGCGGGCACCGCGGCGCCCGCGGTGGTCGGCGTGCCGGCGGCCGCCGGCGTGGCCGCGGCGCCCGGTGGGTTCGGGGATGCGGGTGCGGCCCACATCGCCGCCGAAGGCGCGGCCACGAGCGCCGGCGCGGACGGCGGCGCGGGGGGTGCGGTCGGTGCCGGCGCGGCCGCGTGCCCGGGTAGGTCGACCGGCTCGGGTCGGGCTGCCGGGGCGGCTTGCGGCCGGGATGGCTGCGCCGCGTCGGCCGCCCGCGCCGCGGACGGCGGCGAGATCGGCGAGAACGCCGCGGGCTGCGCGCCTGGCGGTAGTGATCTCGGCTCCGGCTGGGTGAGCGCCGGCGCCGCCGCGGTGACCCACGGCGACGTCGGGTCTTCCCAGCCGGCGGCGGACGGCGGCGATGCCACCGCAGGCGACGGCGGCCCCGCGTCGGGCGGCAGCGGTGTGGCCGCGGGACCATCCCCTGACGGCACCACCGGGGTTGGCGGCCCGGCCGCCGGCGGGCGAGCCGGTGGTCCGTCGACGGGGAAGCCCACGGCCGCGACCGCCGCGAGCGGCAAGGACGCGTACGGGTGTAGCGCCGAGGCGGCAGCCGGCCGCACCGGGATCGTGCGCCGGGGCACGTCGGACGGGGACGGGAAGACGGGCGGCGGCCCGGCCGTCGCGTGCCGTGCGGCCGAGCCGTGCGGCTCGGGGACACCGGGCATCGCGGCGGCCGGCGGCTGCGCGCTCGCCGGGGAAGCGGGCGGAAATATCGCCGTCGGCGCGAGCGGTGCCGCCCACGTGGGTGCCGTGGGCTGCGCGAGCGGTACCGAGGGCGCGGCCGCTGCGGATGGCGTGGCCGAAGGTGGCGATGCGGCCGGCGCCGCAGCCGGCGGTGTGGATGGTGCGAGCAGGGCGGGCGATGGTGTCGGCGCAGCGGTGCCTGGCCAGGCGGCGTCCCAGGCGACGACCTCCGGCTCGGCCGAGCGGACCCCCGGCGTCTCGGCGCGGTCCGCGCGCGGCGCGGCGGGCATCGTGGCCGGGCCCGGCGCCCAGCCGAGCGGCACGGCGGGCCGGGCGGCAGCCGTCCGCGCCGAGGTGGTGAGGACCAGCGTCGTCGGGGCGAGCGCCGGTTCCGGGACCGGCGCGAACGGGGCCCGGCCGGACGGCTCGGCGGTCACCGCGAACGGGCTCGGGCCGGCCGCGGCCGCCGGGGCGGCGACCACGGGCGGGTAGCGGCCCGGTGCGGGGGCGAGGTCGCGGTGGACCGCGCCCAGTGCCGCCGCGAACAGCGCGGTGGAGCTCGCGGGGCGGCGGGCGAGCAGCCAGGTCGGCAGGGTGGGGTGCCGGCCGTCGAGCAGCTGGCGCAGCGCGGCGAGCGTCCGCACGTCCTGGTCGGTGAGCAGGTGGGTGATGCCGCCGGCCCGGGTGAACGCCTCGACCGCGTCCTGCGTCTTCACGCCCCGGCTCCAGTCGGCGGTGCGCAGCACGACGAGCGCGCGCCGACCCGCGGCCGCGGCGTCGAGGCCGGCGAAGCCACGGTCGCGGCGGCGGATCCGGCCGCCCTCGCCGGCGCCGACGCCGGTGGCGATGCCGGCCATCGTGCAGGCACTGTTCAGCCGGGTCAGGACGGCGCCGGGGTGGGAGGTCAGGATCGCCCGGAACGACCAGTGCGCCTCGTCGCCGGTCGTCTCGTCGAGGACGCGGCGCAGCCGGGCGTGCAACGCCGGCTTGGCGCTCGGCCGGGCGTCCAGGCTGAACGACCCGCCGGCCGGTCCGAGCTCGGCGATCCAGGCGTCCAGGCCGGCGGCGAGCAGCTCCGGGACGACGTCGTCCTCGTCGCGCTCGGCGAGCGTCGCCAGCCCCGGCGCGGCGGCTGTCAGCCGGGCCCAGCTGACGTCCAGCTCGGCGAAGCCGACGACGAGGCGCCGGCCGGCCGGCCCGTCGAGATCGAACTCCTCATCCTCGGCCACCGCGTTGACCATGATCGAGCCGCCGCCGACGGTGATCCGCGCGCCGGGCGCCGGACGCCGGGCGAAACCGGGCCCGGAATCGGCATCAGGCCTGGAAGCGGAACCGAGCCTGGAAGTCCCGGCGGCGGAGGGAACGACGTCGTCCGGATGGGCGCCGGCGGCGAACGAGCGCAGCTCGGGGTAGGCACCGGCGGCGAGGCCGGCGCGGACGTGCGCGTCGATCCGTTGCAGCAGCGCCCGCGGGGTGTAGTCGCCGGCGGCGGCCAGCGCCTCCGGCCGCACCGGCCAGGTCGGGTACGGCGGGGTGAACCCGATCGCCTGGTAGCGCCGCGCGAACCGGCGGGCGATGAGCTGCGCGGCCAGGTCGCCCGCGCCGATGACGCCGAGCGGGCTGATCACCCGGAACCGGTCGCGCACCGAGCGGACCGCCTGGGTGGCGACCAGATCCCAGGTGATCGGCAGGCAGGCGAGCAGGCACAACGTCCGGCTGGTCAGGTCGCGCAGCCCCAGCAGCCCGTCGGCGACCTCGTTGACGATCGGGCTGATCCGCGGCCCGCCGCCCACGGCCAGGCCGTCGTCGCGTGCCGGCCCGGCGCCGCCGCCAGTGGCCGAGGTGCCGGTGTCGGTGTCGGTGTCGTGCGGGAGCTGGGTCTCGGCGGTGGCGGTGTCGATCTGGTCGACGGCGATGACGGTCGGGCCGGTGACCGCCAGCAGCCGGGACAGCTCGCGGACGATCTCGGTCGCCGGCTTGGCGGGGGAGCGCATGCCCCGCTCGGCCCGCTCGTTCGGGAACTGCTCCTCCATCGACTGCAGGTAGCCGCGGCCGACGTCCTCGTCGTCGAGGTCGTCCGAGCCGAACAGGACGAGCGCCCGCAGCGTGTCCTGGCAGTCGCCGCCGAGCCGGCGGTCGTGGCTGCGCAGCGCCACGACGAAATCCTTGAGATGGACCGGCTCCAGCGGGATCCGGCCGGTCACCGCGTCGACGATCGCCGGCGTGGCCCCCACGACGCCGGCAAGACGACGCAGGAACAGCCGCAGCTGGGTCTCGCCGGCCGCCCCGTCGACCGGCCGGGTCAGGCCGTCGACGATCGCGCCGATCACGCTCTCCCAGAACGGCGCCGCGCCGCCCAACGGGCCGACGAGGAAGAAGTAGCCGCCGGCGGCGTGCACCTGCTCGCGGACCCAGCCGAGCAGGTGCGTCTTGCCGGCGCCCGCCTGGCCCTGGACGACGAGGCCGGGCGGGTTGTCCTCGGGGCTGGCGGCCGCCTCCCGGACCGCGTCCAGCAGCGATCGGACGGTGCTCGCGTGCAGCCCGTCGACGTGCACGGGCGACGGGGTCCACACGCCGTCGGCGGTGCGGATCCAGTTCAGGTTGAGGGCGGCGAAGGCGTCCCGCTCGGTGGCTGCCGGCATCCGCTCAGCCCTCCACCATGATCAGGTGCTGGGGCTGGCCGCCGATCTCGACGGCCTCGCGCCGGTCGGCGCCTGTCAGTGCCTTCTGGTCCTCGTCCGGCGCGACCGTGACCCCCTGGCCGCGGTTCAGCCGGCGCAGCACGTCGTCGACGTCGGCGCGGGCGACGTCCGCTCCGAGACGCGGCCGCAGGTCCGCCAGCCGTACCCAGTCGCCCGGCCAGCGCGCGAGCGTTCCGTAGGCGGCCCTGATCCGTCGCTCGACGTCGACCCCACCGGATCCGGCGCCGACTGGACTAGCCGGCTTCGCGCTGCTGGCGGGCTTCGCGCTGCTGGCGGGCTTCGCCGTGCCTGCGGGCTTCGCCGTGGTGGGGGGCGAGGGCTCGAACAGCTGCGCGAGGGGGGTGTCGGTGCGGTCGAGGTGGCGGCCCAGGGCGGCGAGCACGGCGCGCGCGGCGCCGGCCGGGATGGCGACGCCCCCCGCCGGCGGGGTGGTGAGCTCCCGGCGGCAGCGGGCCCAGCCGGCGTCGGTGAGCTCGTGGAGGTAGTGGCGGCCCGCCCGCCGGCTGGTGACCAGCCCAAGTCCGTTGAGCAGGCGGCGGTCGGCGCCGTCCAGGGCGAGCCGGAAGCGGGCGGCCAGCTCCGGGTTCGACACCGGCCGGCCCTCGGCCGCGAGTGTCAGCAGGATGCCGAGCTGACTACCCGTGAGCGCGCGGTCGGCCGCCCGAGCCCGGGCAGCCGTCGGGATCCGGCCGTCCGCGGGCTGGCCACCGGCACGCGCGTCGTCCCGCCCGACCGGCGTTTCCCCCGACATCCGCCAGACCCTCCACGTCACGCGAACCGTGCCCTGACCTGCGCCTCGACCGGTCCGCCGCCGCTGTGCCGGACGTGGGCCCGGCGGCCGTCCGGGCGGCTGGCGGGCCGCCGGTGCGGGTGCGTGGTGCGCGGTCCGGTCGAATGGCGCGAAACGCCACCTCAGCGCTCTAGGTTGGCACATCGCCCTCGGCGCACCCGCCGCGCCCTCCGTCGCCGAGGAGACCTTCGAGACCGGCGAATCCGGCTTCAGGCAAGAATGCGTACGAAGGCGACGTGTCCGGGTGACCGGCCGTGCACGCTGGCGACCGCGTCAGTATGCCCACGGCACGCATATCGGGCTCGATGTCGAGGAACCACCACACAGGCACCACCCCCGCACCGCCGGCCGCGCCGCACCACCAGCACCACGAGCACCGCCCGCGCGGCCGCTCCGACATCACCGCACGACACGACCGCCACGCCGCCGGCGCCCGCACCGGGCGCCCGACGCGCCGAAGTCCCGCCGAGCGCCCCGCACCGAGCGCTCCGGGGAGGAGACGAGCACGCGTGCTGACGCCGTTGGCCACGGACGACCCGCGCGAGATCGGGCCCTACCGGATCCAGAGCCTCATCGGCCGGGGCGGCATGGGCGCCGTCTATCTCGGCTTCTCCCCGGCCGACAAGGCCGTCGCGGTGAAGGTGCCGTCGCCCCACCTGGCGCGGGACGACGAGTTCCGCGCCCGGTTCCGCCGGGAGGTCGCCGCCGCCCGCCGGGTGCACGGCCGGGCCGTGGCCGCCGTCCTGGACTCCGACGCCGACGGCGAGCGTCCCTGGATGGCGACGGAGTACGTCGAGGGGGCGAGCCTGGCGGAGGCGGTCACCGAGCGGGGCCGGCTCGACGAGCAGCTGGTCCGCGTGCTCGCCGCGGGCCTCGCGGAGGCACTCGTCGCCATCCACGAGGCCGGTGTGGTCCACCGCGACCTGAAGCCGGCCAACATCCTGCTGTCCTGGGACGGCCCGCGCGTGATCGACTTCGGCGTCGCAAGCGCCAGCGGAACGACGCAGCACACCAGCACCGGCATGCTCGTCGGCACGATCGTCTGGATGTCGCCCGAGCAGCTGCGCGGCGAGCGCGCCACCCCGGCGGCCGACATCTTTGCCTGGGGCCTGTGTGTCGCCTACGCGGCGGCCGGGCGGGCGCCGTTCCACGCCGACAACCCGCAGGCCGTCGCGCTGAAGATCCTGAACACCGAGCCGGACCTGACCGGTGTGCCCCCGTCACTGCTTCCGTCGGTCCGGGCGGCCCTCGACAAGGAGCCGGCAGCCCGGCCGTCGGCGGTGGCGTTGCGCGACCAGCTGCTGCGCGGCGTCGACGCCGCGACCAGGGCCGCCGGCGACGACCGCTACGCGACGGCACTGGCCCGGCTGTGGGAGGTTCCGGGGCCGCCGCCCGGCCATCCCGGCACCCCGCCGCCGGCGTACGGGTCGACGACGCCCGGGAGCCCGTCGGGCGGCTACCAGCCGTCGCCACCGCCGGGCTACCAGCCGTCGCCGCCGCCCGGCTACCAGCCGTCGCCGCCGCCGGGCTATCGGCCGACGACGCCGGCGCCGGCCTACGGCGTGCCACCCCCCGGCGGTCGCGGCTACGGCGGCGCCGGCTACGGCCGGCCCGACTCCGGTTACCAGCCCGGCGCGCCCGGGGGCAGCTGGCCGGCGCGGCCCGCGCCCTCGCCGCCGCCGCGCCGCCGGTCCGGCGCCACGATCGCGCTCGCGGTCGCGTTCGTCCTGCTGGTCGGCGGCGCGATCGCCGTCGCGATCGCGCTCGCGGGCGACGGCGGCGGTGGCTCCCCGGACGTGGCCAGCTCGACGCCCGGGATCACCGGCGGGCCGGACACGACGGCCGCGACCGGCCCGACCGGCGGCGGGCAGTCCACCGGCGGCGGTCCGTCGAGCAGTGCGACGGCGACCAGCCCGGCGCCGCATCACCTGACCTCGCAGGAGGTCGACGCGAAGGTCGACAGCCTCGGCTACCAGGCGGACCTGAGCACGTTCGACGAGAGCCGCGACCTGAACGTCGTCGTCGGCTCGAAGTCCGTCGCCGGCGCCGACGGCGGCGACACGACGGACCAGATCGCGTTCGTGTTCGCGAACGGCGGTTACATCGGCACCGACCTGAAGGACCCGAGCCGGCACATCGAGGTGCTCCAGCAGACGTCGACCTACGTCGTCCTCGAGTACGGCACCTACGCCACCTCCGACGGCGACTGCTGCCCGAGCGGCACCGCCCGGGTCCGCTACAACTGGGACGGTCAGCGGTTCACTCCGCAGGACGAGGCCGACATCCCGCCCGCCGACCCGGGAGTCGACGGCAGCCGCCGCTGAGTCGACCGCCGCCGGATCGCCGTCGTCGATTACGGCGCCGCCGAGTCGTCCGCATTGTCGCCGTTCTCGCGCGGTCGCTGGCCCGGATGGGTGCTGTCCGCAGACCGACGTTCATGATGGTGCGGAAACAACCCGCACAAGGGCGCGGGTGTTGAGAAGGTGGTGCCCATACGCGGGCGCCGCCTTCGATGGGCCGACGACGGCCCAGGACCGCGGTGGCGGCACCGCAGGGGGTTGGGGGACTCGTGCTGGCACCACTCGCCGACACCGATCCGCGCACGATCGGACCGTTCCGGATGACCGGCCGGCTCGGCGCCGGCGGCATGGGCGTCGTCTACCTCGGCTTCGGTCCCGACGACAGCCCGGTCGCGGTCAAGGTCCCCTCGCCCGAGCTCGCCGGCGACCCACGGTTTCGCGCCCGCTTCCGCCGCGAGGTCGACGCCGTCAAGATGATCAGCAGCCACTCGGTGGCCACCGTCGTCGCCGCCGACACCGACGCCGAGTCGCCGTGGCTGGCCACCGAGTACGTCCAGGGCGCGACGCTGCTCGACGCGGTCACCGGCCGCGGTCCGGTCGCGCCCCGGCTCGCGGTCGCGTTCGCCGCCGGGCTCGCCGACGGGCTCGTCGCGATGCACGCCGTCGGCGTCGTGCACCGCGACCTGAAGCCGGCCAACGTCGTCCTCGCCTGGGACGGGCCGAAGATCATCGACTTCGGCGTCGCGCTCACCACCCAGTCGGTGCTCGGCGACTCGTCGACGGACTCCGACCCCGACCTCACCCAGGCGAAGACCCAGTTCGGCCAGCGCCTCGGCACCGTCGTCTGGATGGCGCCCGAGCAGCTGCGCGGCGACACGGTCGGTCCGCCCGCCGACGTCTTCGCCTGGGCCGCCTGCGTCACCTACGCGACCACCGGGCGCTCGCCGTTCCGGTCCGACAGCCTCGTCGACACGCTGGGCCGCATCCAGCACGGCGAGCCGGAACTCACCGGCGTCCCTGACGACCTCGTCGACCTGCTGCGCGCAGCGCTGGCGAAGGACCCGCGGGCCCGCCCGTCCGCGACCGCCCTCGTCAGCGGCCTGGTGCACCGCGAGGTCCGCACCCCGCGCGAGTCCGACCGGGCGGTCGAGACCGTGCTGACGGGCTGGGCCGACCAGCCGCCGACCCCGGCCGCCGGCCGGCCGCTGCCGCCGCCCGCGATCGGGCCGGGCACCGCCCCGACGCCGATGGCGAAGGCCGGCCCGCTCGCCCCGCCGGCCGGGACGGGCCGCGGGCCGGGCCCTGCGCGCGGCGACCAGCCGACGGACCGGCAGGCGCCGGTGGCCGAGACGTTGAACCTGCCGCCCGCGCGAGCCCGGCAGGGTCAGCCGCGGCCGGCCGGCCGCGGCCAGCCGGCGGGCGGCGACCGGTACCGGGACAGCGGCCGGCAGGGACCGCCCACCGGCGGCTGGGCGGGTGGCGAGCCGCCGCACGGTCAGGGCGGCGGCTGGACCGAGGAGTCCGACCTGCCGACGTACATCCGCCCCGAGACGGGTCCGTTGGCCCGGGGCGGCGCCTACGGGGCCGCCGCCGGCTGGGCCGGCGAGCGCGACCGGCCGGACGGTGCGGGTCGGCCGGGCCGGTCGACCCGGATGAAGGCGATGCTGGCGGCCCTGACGGTGGTGGTGCTCGGCGTGGCCGTCGCCCTCGGCCTGCTGCTGACCAACTCCGGCGGCAGCGACGACCCGGGCCAGCCGGTCAGCCAGACGTCCCCGGTGTCCTCGACGGCGCCGGTCTCCGCCTCGCCGACCCCGTCGCCGTCGGTGTCCGCGTCGGCCTCGGACGAGCCGACCTCCCAGCCGCCGTCGACCCGACGGACGACCCGGCCGCCGACCCGGACGACCAGCCGCCCGCCGACGACCACGACGACGCCGCCCCATGTCACGACGACGCCGCCGACCGTCACGACGCCGCCCGCGGTGACCACGCCGCCCGTCACGACGCCGCCTGGCAACTCCACCCCGACGAACCCGGTCACGGCGCCGCCCTCGTAGCCTCCGCCCGCGCCGACGCAAAAAACTTGTCGAAACTGGCGATCTGACGAAGGATCTCCCGTGTAGACGCGTGACGTGCGTCGGATATCCGGCATCGCGCGATTGATGCCGGAACGGCCTCGCCCGCGATCTCGCGATCCTGGGAGGTCCCATGGCCGTGCCCGCGTTCGTGACCGACACCGCAGGCCGCCGCCGGGCCGGCGGGCCGGGGCTTCCCGGGGAGCGGCCGCCCGGACGGCCCGGCCGCCCGACCAGGGAGCCCGGCGGCGCACCCGACGACGTCCCGGACGGGTCGGTCGGGGACGGTGACGTACGCGCCAGGGCGGGCCGGATCATCGTCGCGGCCGCGGACGTGCCCGCGGTCCTCGGCCAGCACGTGCTGATGGACGGCCTCGACCTGGTCGTCGACCTGGCCGCGAGCCAGGGCCGGACCCTCGTCGACGCCCGCACCGGCGAGCGCTACCTCGACCTGTACAGCTTCTTCGCCTCCGCCCCGCTCGGCGTCAACCCACCCGGACTGGCCGACGGCCCGGACGTCGTCGCCGAGCTCGGCCGGGCGGCGCTGAACAAGCCGGCGAACCCGGACGTCGCCACCGTCGCCTACGCCGAGTTCGTCGCGACCTTCGCCCGCGTCCTCGGCGACCCGCGCCTGCCGCACCTGTTCTTCGTCGAGGGCGGCGCGCTCGCCGTCGAGAACGCGATGAAATGCGCCTTCGACTGGAAGAGCCGCCACAACGAGGCCCACGGCCGTTCTCGGGAGCTTGGCACCCGCGTCCTGCACCTGCGGCACGCCTTCCACGGCCGCAGCGGCTACACCCTGTCCGTCACCAACACCGACCCGAACAAGATCGACCGGTTCCCCACCTTCGACTGGCCCCGCATCGACAGCTCCGCCCAGACGTTCCCGGTGACCGCCGCCGGCCTCGACGCCGTCCGCGCCGCCGAGGCCCGGGCGCTGGCCCAGGCCGAGGCGGCGTTCGCCCGCCATCCGCACGACATCGCCTGCGTCCTCGCCGAGCCGATCCAGTGCGAGGGCGGCGACCGGCACCTGCGGCCCGAGTTCCTCGCCGCCCTGGGCGCGCTCGCCCACGCCCACGACGCCCTGTTCGTCCTCGACGAGGTGCAGACCGGCGCTGGCGCGACCGGCGCCGCCTGGTGCTACCAGCGCCTGGGCCTGCGCCCCGACGTCGTCGCGTTCGCGAAGAAGGTCCAGGTCGGCGGGGTGATGGCCGGCGGCCGGGTCGACGAGGTGCCCGACAACGTGTTCCGGGTACCCGGCCGGATCAACTCCACCTGGGGCGGCGGGCTCGTCGACATGGTCCGCTCCACCCGGCTGATGGAGATCATGGAGTGCGACGGGCTGTTCGCCGCCGCCGCCCGCGCGGGTGATCGGCTGCGCGCCGGCCTCACCGCGCTCGCCGCGGCCCATCCCCGGCTGCTGTCCAACCCACGCGGCCTCGGCCTGCTCTGCGCCGTCGACCTGCCCGACCGGGCGACCCGGGACGAGGCGCTGCGCCGGCTGCGCGTCGACGAGCATGTCCTCGCCCTGCCCGCGGGTGACGGCACCGTCCGTGTCCGCCCCGCCCTGACCGTCACCGACGAGGAGCTCGACGCTGCCCTCGCCGCGTTCGCCCGGGTCGCCGTGAGCCTCGACGCGCGGCCGGGCGGCCGGGCGGACCCGACCGGTCGGCCTGCGGCCGGGTCGCCGCGCGCTTACCGTGGCGGGACGCCTGGCGGCGGGACGGACGGCACGGGCGCGCGGTCCGACGCGCGCCCGGACACGACGGGAGACGGGAGCGGACGATGACCCTGGTGCACCCGCCGCTGGTGGCGCCGATGATCGACGGCATCGAGAGCGAGGGTCCGACGGTCGCCTCGACGAACCCGGCCCGGCCGGGCGACGTCGTCGCCGAGGTCCGGCTCGGCGGGGCGGAGGTGCTGGTCGCCGCGGCCCAGGTCGCCCGCGCGGCCCAGCGCGGCTGGGCGGACGTGCCGGCGCCGGTGCGGGGCACCGTGATCGGCAACCTCGGCCGGCTCGTCGAGGAGAACGCCGACGCGCTGGCCCGGCTGGTGACCCGGGAGATCGGCAAGCCGCTCGCCGAGGCCCGCGGCGAGGTCCAGGAGATCGTCGACACCTGCCGGTTCTTCCTCGGCGAGGGCCGCCGACTCTACGGCGAGACAGTGCCGTCCGAGATGCCGGACAAGCAGCTGTTCACCTTCCGCGAGCCCGTCGGCGTCATGATGGTGATCACCGCGGGCAACTTCCCGGTCGCGGTGCCGAGCTGGTACCTGGTGCCCGCGCTGCTGTGCGGCAACGCCGTCGTCTGGAAGCCCGCCGAGTACGCGTCCGCCTGCGCCCGGGCGCTCACCTCGCTGGCCCTGCACGCCGGCCTGCCCGCCGGCGTGCTCTCGATGGTCCCCGCCGAGGGCGAGGCGACCGCCGAGGGGCTGCGGCGGGCGCTGGCGGCCGGCGTCGTCGACAAGGTCGGTTTCACCGGCTCGACGGCGGTCGGCCGGCAGATCGGCGCGCTGTGCGGCCGGCACCTGCAGACGCCGTGCCTCGAGCTCGGCGGCAAGAACCCGATGATCGTCGCGCCGGACGCCGACATCGACCTGGCCGTCCAGGGCGCGCTGTTCGGCGGCTTCGGCACCGCCGGCCAGCGCTGCACCTCCCTCGGCACGCTGATCGTCCACGAGTCCGTCTACGGCGGGTTCCGCCGCCGGTTCGCCGCCGCCGTCGAGAACGCGCTGATCGGCGACCCTACCCGGGCCGTCCTCTACGGCCCACTGCTCGACGCGAAGTTCGCGGCCGGCTACGAACGGCACCTGGACCTGATCCGCGACCACCACTCGACCTTCGGCTCCACCGCCGTCGGCCGGATCAGCGTCGGCGCCCCCCGGCGCGGCTTCGTCGGCGACCCGGCCGACGGCCTGTACTACCACCCCGTCGTCGTCGACGGCCTGCTGCCCGACGACGAGCTGTTCCGCGAGGAGACGTTCGGCCCGATCGTCGGCCTGACCACCTACCGGACGCTGGACGAGGCCGTCGAGCTGGCCAACCTCCCGGGCTACGGCCTGTCGAGCGCGATCTACACCAACGACCCGGCGACGGTGTTCCGCTTCCGCCGGGGCGTGTCGGCCGGCATGGTCAGCGTGAACAACTCGACGTCGGGCGCCGAGGCGCACCTGCCGTTCGGCGGGAACGGCCGCTCCGGCAACGGTTCCCGCCAGTCCGGTCGCTGGGTCCTCGACCAGGTGACCCGCTGGCAGTCGGTGAACTGGGACTACTCCGGCCAGCTACAGAAGGCGCAGCTGGACACCGCCATCCCCGAAGCCGACCTGGCGTTCCGCCTCGACGGCTGAGAATCGCGCGGCCTTCCCCGGATGGGCCCGGTTCCCCCACTCTGCTGGCGTGGACGCGAGCCGGCGGCTACTCGCTGTGGTCTGGCGTACACGGCCGAGGCGGCCGCAGGCGGCCGGCCGACGGTGGCCTGGTGCGCCAGTCCCGCCTCGACCGCGGTGCCCTCCTCGGCGGGCTCGGCGCCGAGCGCGAACCGTGTCGGATGGTGGTGTCTATAGGCTTACTGAGCCGACACACCTCTCCACGCCTCTGTCCATGTGTGTCTGCTCAGTGAGCCTATAGACACACTGAGATGCCACAGTTCGGGGACAGGACGGCGCTCGGGCCCGGCGGCCAGCACGTCCCCGGTCGGTCTGATCGTCATGGGCCGGACGAACCACCGAACGCCCACCGTTCCCGCATCGCTCGCCGGTGGCGGCAACGCGTTGCGGCGCAGAACTTCCAGGTGCAGGACTTCGGGAAGCTCTACCGGTCGCGCGGCAACTGCTCGAGCCAGTTCAAGCGCGCCGTCTCCATCCAGAACGTCACCGTCACGGCGCCCGGCAAGACGCTCGCCGGGGTGAACGCGAACTACGGCGACAGGCGACCCTGTCCGGCATCACGATCATCGGCGACGCCTCGAAGAAGATCAGCATCTGCGACCGGTACCAGGGCAACAACTCCGGCGGCGAGCCGACGAAGCTCGGCACCGGCGCCGACGGGACCGTCTGCCGCTACACCCCCGCGGACGTCGCCTACCGCTAGACCCGCCGGCTGGCCGCCACACCCACGGCGGCCAGCCGTGCGGCCGCGGCGGCCAGCCGTGCGGCAGGGCGGGCCCGGCGCGGCCGCCGGCACCCTGCGGCCGCCTGCACCCCACGGCCGTCTGCACCCCATGGCCGCGCGGGGGCCGGCGGGTCAGCCGTCGATCGGGAGGAGCAGGTCGCGGGCCAGGACGGCGGCGAGGGCGAGGGTGCGGTAGCCGGCGTCGTCGAACAAGACGGTGAGGCGGTCGCCCTCGTCGCGGACGACTTGGCCGGTGCCCCACTGCGGATGGCGGACCTTGGCGCCCACCGGGAACCCGTGCTCGGCGACCTGCGACGCGGGCGTCTCCCCGGCGGCCGGCGTGCGGCCACCGCCGGTCTGGCACGGGGCGGTGTCGCGGCCGGCGGGGCCGTCCGGGCGGGCCGGCTTCGCCGCGGCCGCCTCGCAGCGGTCGCAGGAGCCGCAGTCGGCGTCGTACGGCTCGCCGAAGTAGGTGAGCAGGTAGCGGCGGCGACAGGTTCGGGTCTCGGCGTAGCCGCGGATTTCGTCGATCCGGGAGCGGTCGACCGTCCGGCGGGCCTCGGCGCGCTCGGCGGCGCGGTCCGCGGCGGCGGCCGGGTCGGGGGCGTCGGGGCGCTGCTCGACGTCGCCGTCGTCGCGGACCGTCAGCGCGCCTGCGTCGACGAGCAGGTCGACGAGCCGGATCAGCGCCGACTCGCCGAGGTCGGCCTCGCCGGCCAGTCGGGACAGGGCGACCGGCCCGCCGGCGTGCGACATCAGGACCGCGACCCGACGCAGCTGGACCGGGTCGGGCGGGCCGGCGATGAAGAACCGGCGCAGACCCAGGTCCTCGGGCCGGAAGAACAGGCAGGCGTCGGCGGGCTCGCCGTCGCGGCCCGCCCGGCCGATCTCCTGGTAGTAGGAGTCGAGCGAGTCGGCGACGTCGGCGTGGGCGACGAACCGGACGTCGGGCTTGTCGATGCCCATCCCGAACGCGGTGGTCGCGACGACGACGTCCAGCTTGCCGTCGAGGAAGTCCGACTCGGTCTGCCGCCGCCGGGCCGCGCCGAGCCCGGCGTGGTACGGCTGGGCCGAGAGGCCGAAGTCGGCGAGCTCGGTGGCGATCTCCTCGGTGGACCGGCGGGTGGCCGCGTAGACGATGCCGGGCTTGGGCTGGGTGGCGGCGTACTCGACCAGGGCGGCGTGCTTGGCGGCGTCGTCGGTGAAGGCCCGGACCTCCAGGTGGATGTTAGGCCGGTCGAAGCCGGCGACGACCTCGGCCGGGTCGCGCATCCGCAGCCGTTCGGCGATCTCGCGGCGGACCGGCGGCGCGGCGGTGGCTGTCAGCGCGACGACGGTCGGGTGGCCGAGATCGTCGATGACCTCGCCGAGGCGCAGGTAGTCGGGGCGGAAGTCGTGGCCCCAGGAGGAGATGCAGTGCGCCTCGTCGATGACGAACAGCGATGGCGACGACTCGCGCAGCAGCGCCCGGATCTCCGGCTTCGAAAGCTGCTCGGGGGCGAGGAAGAGGAACTCGCTGGTGCCGTGCCGGATCGCGCCGAAGGCCTCGGCCAGTGCTCGTGCGCCGACCTGGGAGTTCGCCACGACCGCGGCGCCGGGAGAGCCGGGCCTCCTGCCCGCGCCGCCGGTCGTGGTACTGCCGTGGGCCGGGTCGCCGCCGAAGCCTTCCAGCCCGTCGAGGCGCTCCGTCAGGCCGCGGACCTGGTCACGCTGCAGGGCGATCAGCGGCGAGACGACGATCGTCGGCCCGTCGAGCAGCAGCGCCGGGATCTGGTAGACGGCGGACTTGCCCGCGCCGGTCGGCAGCACGCAGAGGGTGTCGCGGCGGGCGACGATCGTGCGCATCGCGGCGCGCTGCCCGGGGCGCAGGGCCTCGAAGCCGAACGCGGCGGCGGCCACCGCCTCTAGCAGGTCGTCGGTCTCGGCGTGCTCGTCCCCGTCGGCGGCGACTGCCTCGGAGCTGGCGCCCGCTGCCGCCAGACGCTGGGCCGGCGCCTTCGCCCGGCGTGGCGCCTTCGTCTTGGCCGGCGCCTTCGTCTTGCCCGGTTGGGAGGTCTCGGCCGGTGCCGGTGGGGAGGTCGGCGCCGCAGTCGCCGGGCTGGTCCGGGGTCTGGGCAGGTCCGGCGGCGGCGCCGCATCGGGTGCCGGCGTACCAGGCGTCAAGGTCGTGGCGGCCCCACCGCCACGACGCCACCACAACATCCGTCCGAGCCGCGCCTTCACCGCCGCGCCCACCTCCCTGCACCCCGCATCGACACACTTCGCTCGCTCTCGCCCCACGCCTGGTTCACGCGTTGCGCCTGCTTCTCGTCCCGCGCCCGCTTCTCGTCCCGGGCCTGGCCCTCGTCCCTGGCCTGTTCTCGTCCCGGGCCGCCGGGCGCCCCGGCCCGGCGCGCCGGGCACGCCCGAGGTCGGGCGCCGACGCGCGGGCGAGCACCCGCCCCGGCGGATCAGCCGCCATCCCGGCGGAGCCGAACCGGCCGCACGGCCGCCCGGACCGAGCCGACGAGCCAGAGCTGTCAGACCGAACCTTCCAGCGGGACTTGCGGGGCCGAGCCGACCTGCCGGGCCAAGCCGACCTGCCGGGCCGAGCCGACCTGCCGGACCGGCGGAGTCGACGGGCCCATCGGGGCCGCCACTGCACGCCCCGTTTGGCCAGGTTTGTTCATACCCCGCGACGACCATCTCCACGCCCGCGGTGATCGGAATTCGCGAAGATCGCCGCCTGTGCCCCGCGGTGGTCGTGATCTGGCCCCGTTTTCGACCATCCCGGTGCACAAACGGCGATCATCGCGTGCGGCGCCGGGAAGGACGCCGTCCCTGGCGCGGGTGGCGCTGCGGCGAGGCCCCGCGCCACGGACGGCGTCCGCGGCCGACTTCTAGTGGGGGACGGTGCCGCAGGACTCCAGGGTCGCGCCGTTGGCGCCGGTCTGGAACGAGGTGCGGCGCTGCTGGGCGGAGCCGTGGGTCCACGTCTCCGGGTTGACGTCAACTCCGGCCTTCTGCTCGATGCGGTCGTCGCCGACGGCCTCGGCGGCGTTCAGTGCCTCGTCGAGGTCGGACGGGTTGATGGTGACGTTGCCGGCCTTGTTGGCCAGGGTGCTCCAGACGCCCGCGTAGCAGTCGGCCTGCAGCTCCAGCTGCACCGACAGGGCGTTCTCCTGGGACGGGTCGGCCTGCTGGGCCTGGCGCAGCCGTTCCTCGGTGCCGGAGAGCGTCTGGATGTGGTGGCCGACCTCGTGGGCGACGATGTAGGCCTGCGCATAGCGGCCCTGGGCGCCGAACTGGTCCTGGAGCTGCTTGAGGAAGCCGAGGTCGATGTAGACCCGCTGGCCGTTCGGGCAGTAGAACGGGCCGACGCTCGACGACGCCTGCCCGCAGCCGGTCGAGACGTCCTGCTCGAAGTAGACGAGGGTCGGGCGGGTGTAGGTCTGGCCGTGCTGCTGGAAGTAGCCGGTCCAGACCTCGTTGACCTCGTTGAAGACCTTGAGCACGAAGCAGTCGTCGTACTGGTCGATCGCGCCGGCGGTGTTGCAGCGGGCCGAGAGGTCGGCCGCCGCCGAGGCCCCCGGACCGGTACCGCCGTCACCGGGGGTGAACGCCGGGCTGGACGCGCCGTTTCCGCCGCCTAGCAGCGTCACCAGCAGGTAGATGACCACGCCGATCACGCCGGCACCGCCACCGCCCAGCGCGATCTTGCCGCCGGCGCCGCGTCCGCCCCGCTGGTCCTCCAGCTGGGAGGTGTCGACCCGATCGTCGTCGAAGTCCATGACCCGCCTCTCGCGCCGCCGGTGCTGGCCTCGTGCCGGCACCGGGCCCGGCCGGATCACCGATTGTGCCAACCCGCCAATGCCCACGCGAAGATGGTCAAACCGTGCGACGCGGGCGTGATGCCGACGCGTCATGCGAACGGGTGGCGCCGGATGCGGGAGTGAGACGGATGGGGAACGGCCCGCCGGCGACCTTCGGTGCGAGGTCGGTCAGATGCGGCCTCGGCCGTCGCAGGAGACGCAGACGTCGACCGCGTGCGCGCCGCGATGCTCCCGCTGGACGTAGCCGGTGCCGCCGCAGCCGCCGCAGGTGAGCGGTCCCTGATCGGAGTGCTCGTCCTCGGGCGGAGGACCGTACTTGGCGCCGCCGCGCTTCTCCTCCCGGCCGAACCGCATGTCGCCCTGCCGGCGCCCCGTCGCTCCCATGATCAAAAAATCTAGGGTGGGCGCGGGGGCCGTGCCAACGGGGCCCGGTGTGGTCTCGTCGTTCGGGCCCCCACCACGGTGCCGCCGGATCGCACGGGCCGGGCACCGGCGCGGCGAACTGCTCGGCGATGGCCGCAGACGCACGCCGGAAGGCACAGGCGCGCACCCGAAGCGCGACCGCACGTGAAGCGCGACCGCACGTGAAGCGCGACCGCACGTGAAGCGCGACCGCACGTGAAGCGCGTCCGCACCGGCCGCGCGTCCGCACCCCGGAAGGCGCGCCTATCCGGAAAGCACAACGGCCCGCTCCGTGACCGGAGCGGGCCGAGCACGTCCCGTGGGCGTGCGCCTTGGCTACCGAGGCCGAGGGTTCCGTGCTGACGGCGACGCCGCCCGCGATCGGAGGCCCCTCGGTGGCGAGGTCAGACCGAGGCGGGCACTCCCAGACGCAGGCGCTTCGGGTTGGCCACCGGGCCGACCGCGATGACGTCCGACTCGACCGGGGCGGTCTCGGCCGACACCTGCTCGGCGCCGTCCCGCTGGCCCGGCATCGCCCAACCGCCGGCCGACACGGCCCCTTCGTTCAGCTCCATCCGCGAAACCCTCCTGTTCACCGATCTGTTCACCGACAATCGGTACCGGGCAGCAGGTACCGATACGGGCGCGTTCGGGCGTCCGCACCAAAACGGTATCGAGCGGGCGTCCCCGGTCCGAGACCCGGACGCATGGCGGGAGAGATAGCTACATCACAGTCAGGTTCGTCGCGGCCGTCCTTTGCTAGGCAGGAGGGTGCCGGTTGGGCGGGCACGGTGGGTGCGCAGGGAGGGCCGATGGGGGACTCGGGGACGCGGATGAGCGCCGCGTGCGAGACGCGCTGGGTGGACGTGGACGGGCCCGTGCACTACGCCGACTTCGGCGGGCCGGCGGACGGGCCGCTGGTGGTGTGCGTGCACGGGCTGGGCGCCTCGTACACGAGCTGGCTCTCGCTCGGGCCGCTGCTCGCGCGCCGCGCCCGGGTGGTCGCGGTGGACCTGGCCGGCTTCGGCCGGACGTTGGCGGGGGAGCGGCGGACCGATGTCGCCGCGAACCGCCGGCTGCTGTCCGGGTTCCTGGCGGCGGTGTCGGGTGGCCGGCCCGTGCTGCTCGTCGGCAACTCGATGGGCGGGATGATCAGCGTCCTGCAGGCGGCGGCCGAGCCGGGCTCGGTGGCCGGCCTGGTGCTGCTCTCGCCCGCGCTGCCGCTCGCGTGGCGGCGCCCGCCCGGTCCGGTGATCATCGGGATGTTCGCCGGGATGGTGCTGCCGAAGGTGGGGACGACCGTGCTCGCGCGGCGGCGGGCGCGCTGTACCCCCGAGGAGATCATCTACGACGCGCTGCGGCGCACGACCATCGACCCGGCCCGGGTGCCGGCGGACGCGGTCGCCGAGATGGTGGCGCTGACGTCCGAGCGGATGGCGCTGCCCGGGGTGGGCCAGGCGCACGACGTGGCGCTGGTCGCCGCGACCCGCTCGGTGGTCCGCCAGGTGACCGTGCGCGGCGGACTGGCGGCGGCCGTCGCGGCGGTGGCCGCGCCGACGCTGCTGGTGCACGGGCGCGCGGACCGGCTGGTGCCGGTCGCGGCCATCCAGCGGGTGGCCGCGAGCCGGCCGGACTGGCAGGTGGAGCTGCTCGACGACTGCGGCCACCTGCCGCAGCTGGAGGCGTTGGACCGGACCGCGGCCCTGATCGACGGCTGGCTCGACGGCCCGGGGGCCGGCGCGCTGGCCGCCGCCGCGCCGGGCGCCGCCGCCGACCACCCGGGTGGCGGGGCCGGCGCGACCGACGTGCCCACCTCGCGGGACGGCGGCGAGCTGGCGCTGTCCTGACCCTCGCGTGACTGGCGTGCGCGGGCCGTAGTCGATCACGAGGTGGTGGTCGTGTCGGCGGCGGGGTTGTCGGACCAGGGGGCTAGGCTGCGGACACCGCCCCGACATCACCCCGATCGGCGGACATCCCCATGATGTCCGGATCGGGTGTCATGTCTGCTGTGCGTGTCGCTCCGCACCCGCCCTCGGCCCGCGCCCCGGCTCCCGGCCCGGACCTCGGATGGAAGGCCCGCCGTGTCCGACTCGTTCGTGCACCTGCATGTCCACACCGAGTACTCGATGCTCGACGGAGCCGCGCGGCTGAAGGACATGTTCGCCGAGGTCGGCCGGCAGAAGATGCCCGCCGTGGCGATCACGGACCACGGCTACATGTACGGGGCGTACGACTTCCACAAGCAGGCGACCGCGGCCGGCGTCAAGCCGATCATCGGCTGTGAGGCGTACGTCGCGCCCGAGTCGCGGCTGCTCAAGCAGCGGGTCCGCTGGGGCGAGCCGCACCAGAAGAGCGACGACATCTCCGGCGGTGGCTCCTACACCCACATGACGATGTGGGCCCGCAACGCCGAGGGTCTGCACAACATGTTCCGGCTGAACTCGCGGGCGTCGATCGAGGGCCACTACATCAAGTGGCCGCGGATGGACCGGGACATCATCGCCGAGCACTCCGCCGGCCTGATGGCGACGACGGGCTGCCCGTCCGGCGAGGTGCAGACCCGGCTGCGCCTCGGCCACCCCGACCTCGCGCTGAAGGCCGCGGCCACGTACCAGGAGATCTTCGGCGCGGAGAACTACTTCTGCGAGATCATGGACCACGGCATCGAGATCGAGCGCCGGGTCCGCGACGGGCTGCTCGACATCGCCCGCAAGCTGAACATGAAGCTCGTCGTCACGAACGACTCGCACTACACCTACGAGCACGAGCGGGAGACGCACTCCGCCCTGCTGTGCGTGCAGACGGCGTCGACGGTGGCGAACCCGTCGTTCCAGTTCGAGGGCTCGGGCTACTTCCTGAAGAGCTCCGAGCAGATGCGGGCGATCGACACCAGCGACGCCTGGCGCGAGGGCTGCGACACGACGCTGCTCGTCGCCGAGCGGGTCGACACGGCCGGCATGTTCCCCAAGCACAACCTGATGCCGGTGTTCCCGGTCCCCGAGGGCGAGACCGAGGAGACGTTCTTCCGCGCCGAGGTGCTGCGCGGCATGGAGCGCCGCTTCCCGGACGGCATCGACGAGAAGCACCGCGCCCAGGTCGAGTACGAGATCGGCGTGATCCTGCAGATGGGGTTCCCGTCGTACTTCCTGGTCGTCGCGGACTTCATCATGTGGGCGAAGAACAACGGCATCGCGGTCGGCCCGGGCCGTGGCAGCGCCGCCGGCTCGCTGATCGCGTATGCGCTCGGCATCACCGACCTGGACCCGCTGCCGCACGGGCTGATCTTCGAGCGCTTCCTCAACCCGGACCGCGTGTCGATGCCGGACATCGACATTGACTTCGACGACCGCAGGCGCGCGGACGTCATCCGGTACGTGACGGAGAAATGGGGCGACGACCGGATCGCCCAGATCGTCACGTACGGCACGATCAAGGCGAAGGCCGCCATCAAGGACTCGGCCCGGGTCCTCGGCTACCCCTACGCCGTCGGCGACCGGATCACCAAGGCGATGCCGCCGATGGTGATGGGCAAGGACATCCCGCTGTCCGGGATCTTCGACCCGAACCACCAGCGCTACAGCGAGGCTGGCGAGATCCGCGCGCTCTACGAGTCCGACGCCGACGTCCGCAAGGTCATCGACACCGCGAAGGGCCTGGAAGGGCTGATCCGCCAGGCCGGCGTGCACGCCGCCGGCGTCATCATGTCCGCCGAACCGATCATCGACCACATCCCGGTGTGGCGCCGGGACGCCGACGGGTCGATCATCACGCAGTTCGACTATCCGACCTGCGAGAACCTCGGCCTGCTGAAAATGGACTTCCTCGGCCTGCGCAACCTGACGATCATGGACGATGCCGTCCGCAACGTCGAGCGCAGCCGCGGCACCACGATCGACCTGTTGAGCCTGCCGCTGGACGACAAGAAGACCTACGAGTTGCTGTCCCGCGGCGACACGCTCGGCGTGTTCCAGCTCGACGGCGGCCCGCTGCGGTCACTGCTGCGGCTGATGCGCCCGGACAACTTCGAGGACATCTCCGCCGTCATCGCGCTCTACCGGCCTGGCCCGATGGGCGCGAACTCGCACACCAACTACGCGCTGCGCAAGAACGGCCAGCAGGAGATCATCCCAATCCACCCGGATCTCGGCACCTCGCTCGACGAGATCCTCGGCACGACGTACGGCCTGATCGTCTACCAGGAGCAGGTCATGGCGATCGCGCAGGCGGTCGGCGGGTACACGCTCGGCCAGGCCGACCTGCTGCGCCGCGCGATGGGCAAGAAGAAGAAGGAGATCCTCGACAAGGAGTTCGCCCCGTTCTCCGCCGGCATGAAGGCGAACGGGTACTCGGACGCGGCGATCAAGACGCTCTGGGACATCCTCGTCCCGTTCTCCGACTACGCCTTCAACAAGGCCCACAGCGCCGCCTACGGCCTGGTCTCCTACTGGACCGGCTACCTCAAGGCCAACTACCCGGCCGAGTACATGGCCGCGCTGCTCACGTCCGTCCGCGACGACAAGGACAAGAGCGCGATCTACCTGAACGAGTGCCGCCGGATGGGCATCAAGGTGCTCCCGCCGGACGTGAACGTCTCCGACGCCGACTACACCCCGCACGGCGACAGCGAGATCCGCGTCGGCCTGGCCGCCGTCCGCAACGTCGGCGCGAACGTCGTCGAGTCGATCACCCGCACCCGCCGCGCCAAGGGCGACTTCGAGTCGTTCCCGGACTTTCTCGACAAGGTCGAGGCCGTCGTCTGCAACAAGAGGACGATCGAGTCCCTGATCAAGGCCGGCGCGTTCGACGGCTTCGCGCACACCCGTCGCGGCCTCATCGAACGCCACGAGCAGGCCGTCGACGCCGTGATGGCGGCGAAGAAGCAGAGCGCGCTCGTCCAGGAGAGCCTGTTCGGCGAGGTCGAGGACGACCCGTCCACGTCCGCGTTCGGCGCGATGGAGTTCTCCGACAAGGAGTGGGACAAGGCGGTCAAGCTCTCGCACGAGCGGGACATGCTCGGCCTGTACGTCTCCGACCACCCGTTGTCCGAGGTCGCGCACATCCTGACCGCCAAGGCGGACTGCACCGTCGCCGCGCTCGCCGACTACCCCGACGGCGCCGTCGTCACTATCGGCGGAATCATCTCCAGCCTGCAGCGCAAGGTCACCAAGCAGGGCAAGGTCTGGGCGCTCACCACCATCGAGGACCTCGAAGGTGGACTGGAAGTCATGTTCTTCCCGCAGACGTACGAGACCTGCGCGACCCAGCTGTCCGAGGACACGATCGTCATCGTCAAGGGCCGGCTCGACAAGCGGGAGGACGCCCCCCGGCTGGTCGCCTCGGAGCTGAACGTGCCCGACCTGTCGGAGCACGCGCTCACCCCGCCGATCGTGATCACCCTGCCGACGTCGCGGGTCAACCCGCCGACCGTCGACCGGCTGCGCGAGGTGCTCGCCACCCACCCGGGGACGACGGAGGTGCACCTGCACCTGCAGTCCCCGCACCGCACGACCCTGCTGCGCCTGGACGACGCGTTCAAGGTTCGCCGCACCCCGGCGCTCATGGGCGACCTGAAGGAGCTGCTGGGAGCTGCCGCCGTCGCGTAGCGGCCGACAGGGGCGGGCCGGGCGGGCCGACCGGGTGGGACCGCTCGGCCGGTCGGGGATGCGCGGCCCGGTGGGACGACCCGTCCGGACGGGTCCGGGCGCTGGGGTGTCCGGGTGGTGAGGCCCGGCGGTCGCGCGCGGATGGGTGCGCGAGAGCGACGCCGGATGTCATCGAGATGGCCCGCGAATGCCTCTAGACGATGACGGGACTAGACGATGACGGGACTGTGGCGGCGGCATGGGTGCGCGGCCACCGCATGGGTGCGCGGCCACCGCCCGGGGCCACATCCAGGCCCGAAGGGCACGGCTAGGCTTCCGTCCGGGCGGCTTTTGTCGGCTTCGCGGCTGCCTGCGCGCGGCCAACGGGGGAACGGAAGTGCTCTTGAAGAGGTGTCCGCATCCGGAGAAGCAGGCCTATCCCAGTGAGCAGGACGCGTTGCGTCATCGCAACGACCTGCGCTTCCGCCGGGACGGGTCGACGGATCTCACCGCATACCAGTGTGCGTGCGGGATGTGGCACGTCGGCCACAGTCAGCAACGGCTGAACGCCAGGATCACCGCGGCGCTGAGGACCAAACGCCCCATGCCCGGAGCCAAGCGCAAGGCCCGATAGACAGCCGCGACGCCGTCCCGGCAGACGGCGACGCCGTCCCGGCGCTGGCTGACCAGCGCCGGGACGGCGTCGAGACGAACTAGGCGCCGCCCTCGTACGTCGGCCGCCCGCCGCGGCGGGGACCGCCCCGGCCGTCCCGGGACGTCCGGCCACCGGCGGCCGCGCCCCGATAGCCGAAGCCCGGTCGGCCGCCGCGCTCACCGTCGCCGCCCTCGCCGAAGCGCGAGCCCGTCGACCGGCCGCCGCTGCCCAGCCTGGCCTCGCCGAACCGGCCCTCGCCCGCCCGGCCGTCCCGCCGGGGTGCGCCGCTCGTGCTCGGGCGGCGCGGCGGCGGGATCGAGCCCGGCTCGACCCGCGGCGCCGGCGGACCGGCGATCTCGGCGACGAGCGGGTCGCCGGCGCCGACCGGCGAGATGCGGGCGTCGACACCCGCGGACCGCAGCATCGCCCGGACCTTGCCCCGGTCGGTCGCGAGCGTGACGAGCACGTCCGCGCCGTCCGCGCCGGCCCGGGCGGTGCGCCCGCCGCGGTGCTGGTAGGTCTTGGTGTCCTCCGGCGGCCCGAGGTGCACGACCAGCCGGACGTCGTCGACGTGGATGCCGCGGGCCGCGACGTCGGTGGCGACCAGCACCCGGCGGCTGCCGTCCGCGAAGCCGGCGAGCGCCCGGGTGCGCGCACCCTGCGGCAGGCCGCCGTGCAGCGGCTCGGCGGGCACCCCGGCGCGGGTCAGGTCGGCGGCGACGTGGTCCGCGTCGCGCTGCGTGCGGACGAAGACCAGGGTGCGGCCCTGCCCGCCGGCGAGCGCGGTGACGACCTCCAACTGGCTGAACTTGTCGGAAGCCTCCAGGGCGTGCCGGCTCAGCGTGCTGACCTGACTGGTCTCCGGGTCGACGGCGACGAGCACCGGCTCGGGCAGGTACTCGCGGACGAGCACCTCGACCTCCCGGTCCAGCGTCGCGCTGAACATCAGCCGCTGCCCGGTCGGCGACGTGGCGTCCAGGATCTGCCGGACCGCCGGCAGGAAGCCCAGGTCGCACATGTAATCGGCCTCGTCGAGCACGGTGATCTCGACGTCGTCGAGCTGGCAGGCGCCGCGCTCGACGAGGTCCAGCAGCCGGCCGGGGGTGGCGACGACGATGTGCACGCCGCGGCGCATCGCCGAGATCTGCCGGGAGATCGACGTGCCGCCGTAGACGGGGCGCAGCCACAGGCCAAGCGCCCGCGACAACGGGTCCAGCGCGTCGCTGACCTGCTGGGCGAGCTCGCGGGTCGGGACGAGGATCAGGCCCCGGGGACGCAGCGCGGTAGCCGGCCCGCGGCCCGCGAGCCTGGTCAGCATTGGCAGGCCGAAGCCGAGGGTCTTGCCGGAGCCGGTCTTGGCCCGGCCGAGCACGTTCTCGCCGGCGAGCACGTCGGGCAGCGTCGCGCCCTGGACCGGGAACGGCGCGCTGATCCCGCGCTCGGCCAGGGCCCGGACGAGCCGAGCCGGCAGGCCGGCTGCCTCGAACGACTCGACCGGCGGCCGCGGCTCACGGGTCGAGAGGGCGGGACGGGCGGCCGCCGGGCGCCGGGCGGTGAAGCTGCCGCCACCGCGGCGAGCGCCGCCCGAACGGCCGTGGCCGCCGTGGCCGGCGCCCGAGCGGGTGCGTCCGCCCGCGCGCGTCGGCCGGGCGTTCGCCCCCGAGCCGGCGTGCGAGCCCGGGGTGGAGCTGGCGGGATGTGTGACGGATGTTGAGGAGGTGCTGGGGTGAGACAGTGGATCCACCGATCAGGTCGGGGCCACCGTGCGCATGTGGGAACACGTGCCGGCGGCCGGGGTGCGCAGGCCGGCGTCGCGAGAGATACCGGGAATTCCCCGGGCCGGCCACACGCCCGTCCAGGCGCCACCGTGGCTTGCTCGCACCGACCAAGTGCCCGGCCGGACCGCGAGGCTCGCGGGTGGCACGGGCGTATGACGGCGTGAGCAGCCGTCAGGGTTATCACCGTACATGCCGGACGGGCCTTTCGACGGACGGGCGCCGCGAGCGTGAGTTAATCGTCGTCCGGTTGCGGCTCGACCCCGACCGCGAGTAGACGCGAACCGGGCCGTCCGGCCGCCCCACCCGGCTGGCGGGCCGCCCAGACGGGCAGCACGAGCAGGCAGAGCGTCACCAGATAGGCGCCCGTCACCGTGTCGGCGCCGTGGTTCACGCGGGCTAGCGCCCAGCACAGCTCCAGGCCGCCGAGGACGGGCAGCGCCACCAGCGCCGCGGGCAGCAGCGCCAGCGCGGCCAGCCGGCCCGGACCGTGTCGGGCGGCGGCCCGCACCGCCGCACCGCCGAGGGGACGCGCGGCGAGCGCCGTGAGGACCAGCGCCGAGACGACCAGGTCCGGCAGGGTGCTCAGGTGCGGCGTGACCAGCAGCCAGCTCACCACGGTCGCCGTGGCCAGCGCGCCGGCCCGTTCGCCGCCCTCCAGCACGAGCAGCGGCGCGGCGAGCAGCAGCAGGTAGTGGCTCCACACTATCGGCGACGCCAGCAGCGCCGCGGCGACCGCCGCGGCGAACAGCAACCCCTCGTCGGCCCCCTTCCGGGCGGGCAGCCCCGGCGCCGGCCGGCGGCCGTGCGCCCAGCAGCCGACGAGCAGCGCCACCGCGACGGCGCGGGCCGCCCAGGTCGCCGCCCCGAGGCCGAGGCCCACGTTCATCAGCAGCCCGGTCAGGCTCAGCCCGGCGGGAGCCTCGGCCCGGGCGAGGACACCCAGCATGTCGCCGTATGTCTCCAGGCCGATCGGGCTGAGCAGCTGCCCGACGCCGAACAGCACACCGAGCGCGCCGACGGCGGCACCCGCCGCCCGGCGCCGGCCGGTCAGCAGCAGCCACAGCGGAATCGGCACCAGGAACAGCTTGCTGTAGACGAGCACCGCCGCGACCGTCCCGGCGAGCACCGGCCGGTCCCGCAGCCGCCACAGCGCCGCCAGCCCCGCGAACAGCGCCGCGTTCAGCGTCCCCATCTGCAGCCCGATGATCGTGCACGACGCGCCGAGCACCAGCGCGTACTGCACCCAGCGCCCCGCCCCCGCGAGCCGGCAGCCGGCGAGCACCGCGAGCACCGACAGCCCGATGAACACCGCCTCCGCGCCGGCGCGCGGCAGCCGGGCGAGCGGGGCGAACGGGAAGGCCACCAGATACGGGTAGACGAAGGCGAACCCGGAGTAGACGTCCGCGCTGCCGGGCCGGGGGTACGGGTCGCGGCCGGCGGCGACGGCGGTGCCGGCCCGCAGGAACACGTCGATGTCGAAGTGGACCAGCGGATGGACGTAGGCCACCCAGATCACCGCGACCAGCCCCGCGAGCGCCACCGGCGCGAAGGCCGGCCACCCCGGCGGGACCACGCGCCGGGCGACGCTCGGGGAGGGCCACCCCGGGAACGGCCGTCTCGGGAAGGGCCAACCCGGGGATGGCCGTCTCAGGACGGGTCGCCTCGGGACGGGTCGCTTCGGGAAGGGCCACCCCGGGAATGGCCGTCTCGGGAAAGGTCGCCTTGAAAAGGGGCGCCTCGGGAAAGGTCGCCTCAGAAGGGGTCGTTCCGGGAGGGGCCGCCCTGGGAGGGGCCGCCTCGACGACGGGGCCGGCACGGGCTCGGCCGGCGCCGGCTCGGTCGTCACAGCTGCCCATGCTGCCAGACCGCCGGCCTGATCACCCTGCGTGCCCGCGGTGGTACCAGCGGCGCGCGTACCGGTCGTCCGCGTATCCGCGGCGGCCAGGACGCCCCCGTGGATCCCCGGGACACGCCCCAATCCACGGGACGCGCCCCAGAGGAATGGCCCGGCCGCCGGCACAGCCCGGCCGCCGGCCACCAGCCCAGACTTCGGACTTACTCACCTCCAGAGGACGTACTCACCTAGAGGACGAGCTCGGTGATCAGGTGGATCAGCACGCCGGCGAGCGCGCCGACGACCGTGCCGTTGATCCGGATGAACTGCAGGTCCCGGCCGACCTGCAGCTCGATGCGCCGGGACGCCTCCGCCGGCTCCCACCGGGCCACCGTGTCGCCGATGATGGCCGCGATGTCGCCCTTGTACCGGGCGACGGCCCTGGTCGCGAGGTCGGCGGCCGTCCGGTTGACCGAGGCGGCCAGCTCCGGGTCGTCGGTGAGCCGGAAGCCGAGGCTCGCGAGATGGGTCGTCGCCGCCCGTCGGGCCATGCTCTGCTCGTCACCGGTCAGGTCGAGCAGCAGGCCCTTCGCCGTCTCCCACAGTCGCGAGATCGCGTCGCCGGCGACGGGGGAGGCGAGCGCCCTGGCCTTCAGCTCCTCGACCCGGCCGCGCAGCTCGTCGTCGGTCGTCAGCTTGCCGGCGAGGTCGCCGAGGAAGCTGTCGAGGCTCTGGCGCATCCGGTGGTTGCGGTCGGCCCGCAGCGCCCCGACGAGCTTCACCGCCTCGGCGTAGACCCGGGCGGCGACGGCCTCGTTGAGCCATTTCGGCGCGAACGACGGCGCCCGGTCGAGCACGGCCTCGTGCACCGCGTCCGGATGCTTGACGAGCCAGTCCTCGGCCTGCTCGAGCAGCACGTCGAGGGCCCGAGCCTGCAGCCCGTCCGCGAGCGCCCGCTCCAGCAGGACCCCGAGCACGGGCGCGAGCGGCACGTCCAGCAGCCGGGGCACCACCGACTTCTCGACCAGCTCGACGATCAGCTCGTCGTTCGCCCGGCGCAGCGTCGACGCGATCCGGGTGGCGACCTCGGCGCTTACCCGGTCGGCATGGTCGGGCTGACGCAGCCAGGCGCCGACCCGGTTCGCGACCTCGATCTGCTCGACCTTGTCGCGGACGATGGTCTCGGTGAGGAAGTGGGTGGAGACGAACGACTGCAGGCCTCGGCCCAGATCGTCCTTGCGCTTGCGGATGATCGCCGTGTGCGGGATCGGCAGGCCCAGCGGGTGACGGAACAGCGCGGTGACGGCGAACCAGTCCGCGAGGGCGCCGACCGTGCCGGCCTCGGCGGCGGCCCGCACGTAGCCGACCCAGCCGGGGGCGCCGTGCCAGAGCGAGGTCCCGACGTAGACCACGACCGCGAAGGCCAGCAGGCAGGTGGCGAGCGTCCGCATCCGGCGCAGCCCGGAGCGCAGCGCCGCCTGCTCCCGGTCCTCCGGACCGCCGTCCACGCCTTCTCCAGGTGGCCGTCGGGGGAGCCGTGCCGGTCGCGGCCGGCCGCGCCGCGCCCGGCTGGCCGGGTCGTCCCGGCGCTTGGTCGTCTTGGTCACCATACGGCGTGGGGGCGGCCCGCAAGAGCGGCCCTGGTGGGCCGCCTCGCCCAGCCGGCGCCAGGCGCCGTCGGACGCGGGCCGGCGGACCGTCGCCCGGGGAGCTATCGGAGGTTGCTGCCGCTGCGGGCCCGGCCGCCGACGGAGGCCGTCGGACCGAAGCCCGACGGCCGTCCGCGCCGCCGCTGCCGTGCCCGGCGGCCGATCACCACGAGGTCCACGACGGCCGTGGCCCCGACGATGCAGAGCAGGATGGCGGGCACCGTCCAACCGGCGGCGGCGAACAGCCCCGCGACGACGCCGCAGAACACCAGGCCGAACAACGCGAGCGCCGCGCGCAGCCGCAGCGGGCTGCGCGCCGGCGCCGCGCCGGTGCGGGCGGCGAACCTGCCGGGGCGACGCGGCAGCTCCGGCTGGCGCTGGGGAGGAAGCATCCGAGTCACGTCGTCCGGTGTGCCCGGGACGCGGCCGGCGAACCCCGCGACCCGAGAACCCCGAGACCCGAAAACCCGGCCGTCCGCGAACCGTGCGACCCGAGCACCCCGCGGCCGGCCGCGGGGTTCGGCTAGCGTCGGGTGAGCCTGCCGATGGCGGCCTGCGCATCGGGGGACTGGGCCGCCCGCATGAAGACCTCGCCCTCCCGCGCCGCCGCGGCGTGTAGCTCGGCGCGCCCGGCGTCGGCATGCAGCAGGGCCCGCACCGCCGCGAGTGCCCCGGCGGGACGGGTGAGCAGGGCCTCGACTCGATCCGCGACCCGGGCCCGCAGCGCGTCGGCGTCGGCGAGCACCTCGGTGACGATGCCGGCGTCCGCCGCGTCCCGGGCCGTGAAGACGTCGCCGAACAGCAGCAGCCCCGCCGCCCGCTGCGGCCCGGTGATCCGGGGGAGCAGCACGGTGGAGGCGGCCTCCGGCACCAAGCCCAGGTTCACGAACGGCAGCCCGAACTTCGACCGCTCGGTGGCGTAGACGAGGTCGCAGTGCAGCAGCATCGTCGTGCCGATGCCGATCGCCGCGCCGTCGACCTCGGCGACCAGCACCTTCGTCGTGTCGATGAGCGCCCCGATGAAACGGGCCGTCGGCCCTCCTGGCACGAGCACGTCCGCGTCGGCGAGGTCGGCAAGCTCGTTGCCGGCGGTGAACGCGCCGCCGCTGCCGGTGAGCAGCACGACGCGCACCGACGCGTTCGCCTCGGCGCCGTCCAGCGCGTCGCCCAGCGCCCGGTACATGTCCTGCGTGATCGCGTTGCGCTTGTCCGGCCTGTTGATCCGGACGGTCAGCACCCCACCGGCGGCCTCAGTCTGCACGTGGTCGGTCATGACTTGTCTTCTACCAACGACCGACCTGTCGCGTCCGGCTTCGCTCCCGCCTCAGTCGATGATCTTGATCGCCTGCTTCGGGCAGGAACGGACGGCCTTCTCCAGGTCCGGGCGCAGGGACTCGTCCGGCTCCTCGTCGACGGACAGGTAGTCGTTGTCGTCCAGCTCGAAGACCGACGGCACCAGTCCGACACAGATCGCGTTGCTCTCGCAGACGTCGAAGTCGACAACGACCCGCATGATGTGACCCCTCCTCGAGTGTGATCCCGCCGGCGCACGAGCGTGGGCGCGGCGTGCCCCCGACTGCCTCGTACTCTCATCAAACCGCATATCACCTACGACGAGCAGGCTGCCCGCGCACCACTCGGCCCACCCAGGCGGTCAGTTGAGGCTGGGTGGAATGCGGGCGAGGCCGGGGGAGCTGACCGTCGTGATGGTGGCCAGCAGGGCGATCTCGCGACGCAGCATGGCCGCCTCGGCGCGCAGCCGGCCGAGCCCGTCCGGCGCCTCCAGCAGCTCCTGGCGGTGGGCGATGTCCGGCACGACCGCGGCGGCGACCAGGTAGGACAGGGCGACCGGGTCGTCGGGCAGGTCGGGCAGGCGGATCTCCAGTGCCTTCTTCTCGGCGAGCTTCGCGGTGTACTCGCGCAGCAGGCGCTGCACGGCGGGGACCAGCGCCTCGGCGGCCGCGGGCTCACCGGCGTCGTCGGCCAGGAACGCGACCTCGCCGACGAGGTAGGACCGGCTGTCCTCGTCGACGGACCGGATCGTGAACCGCCGCTCGCCGACGGTGATCAGCGAGTAGCGGCCGTCCGGGAGGCGCTGCGCCTGGCGCACGACCGCGCTGCATCCGACGTCGTAGAGCTGGGGCCGCAGCGGGCCAACCTCGCGCCCGTGCCGGATCGCGACGACGCCGAACTCGCGCTGCGCCTCGTCCGGAAGGTCGAGCAGCTCGCCGACCAGCTCCCGGTAGCGCGGCTCGAAGATCTGCAGCGGCAGCACGAGCCCGGGCAGCAGCACGGTGCCGAGCGGGAAGAGCGGGAGCCGCGCCGCCGGCGGCGCGCCCCGGTCACCGGACGTGTCACCCGGCCCCGTCGGTTCATCCGTCACGCTCGTGCCTCCATCCCCTTGCAGACCATGGTCGCACCGCCCGGCCCATGGCGCGTCGAGCCCGGCAGCGCCCGCGGCATCCCGGCCCGCGGTCCAGAGTGCCCTATGCCCCGAGGTGCCGGAGATGCACGTCCTGGCACCGCTAGGGGAAGCGGCGGATCATCGGCTCGCGCTGGTGGGCGGCGCGGGTGAAGAAGCGCAGGGTCGCCGGCGGCGGCTCGGGCCGCGGGCGACCGGCGCGGACGGCGCGCCCCGCGGGCCGGGTGGCGCGCCGGGGTGGGAGGTCCGTCACGTCCGCCCAGCCCACGTTCAGGCTGCCGCACCGCGGGCAGCGCTGCCCGAGCGCCGGCGGCGGTACGGGCACGCCGCGGCGCAGATACGTCTCCAGGACGTCACCGTCGTAGCCGATCCAGCGGACCACGTCGTAGCCCTGCCGCCACTCAAGCTCGCAGCGCCGGCACGTGAACAGCACCCTGACCGGTGTGCGCTCGACCTCCATGGCGACCCCTTCCGGCTCGTGACCTCCCACGGTCGCGGGGCCGGGCGTTCGGGGCGCCGGCCCCGGAGTTCGCATTCCCGGGCGTCGCCCCGTCAACCGGTCGCGGTTCATCGGGGACGGGGTCCGGCCGGCCGCGGCGCCGTCCCGGCCGGCGCGGCCGCGGGCCCGCCGGCCCGGGCCGCGTTGCGCGGGCGGAGGCGACGCTGACAGGGTGGACGCGACGTGGCGTCCGGCCGGGCGCGGAGCTGGCAAGGAGATCATGGCGGACGACGTGGGGGAGTGCCGGGCCGGGCTCGCCGAGCATCTGCGCACCCCCGAGCTGGTCTTCGGGATCGTGCGGACCGTCGGCACCGAGACGGCGCCGGTGCTCCAGGAGCTGCATGCAGCGCTCGCGGCCGCGAACTACCTGGTCTCCCGGATCGACCTCGACGCGTTGCTCGGCTCCCTGGAGCTCGGGCGCGACCAGACCGGCCGATCCGGCCCCGCGGCGACGCCGCTGCCGGCCGAGCCGTCGGCGCCGGGCGCCCCGTCGGACCAGACCGCGCCGGCGGATCCGGCCAGCCCCGCGGGGTCGGTGGCGCGGGGTGGCCGGTCGGCCCGGCCCGGTCTGGCCAGGCCCGCGGATCAGTCGGCGGACGAGCCGACGCGCCGCGAGCTGCTGATGGACGCCGGCGACCGGCTGCGGGCGCGGCTGGGCCGGGCCGACGCGGTCGCGCTCGTCGGGATGCGCGAGATCCACCGGATCCGCGGCGGCGACGCCACCGACCACGTCCGCCCGCGAGCGTTCGTGCTGGACAGCCTGTCGCACAAGGCCGAGGTGGAGACGCTGCGCCAGGTCTACGGCCGGCGGGCCTTCTTCATCGCGGCCGACGCCCCGCGGCCGGAACGGGCCCGGATGCTGGCGCAGCTGTTCGAGCGCAGCGCGGGCCTCGCCGCGACCGACGCGGAGCGGGCCGCGACCCACGCCGTCGACCGCGACTTCGGCCTGGCGACCAGCCTGACGTCGCCGCCGGTGCCGCGCGGGCTGCGGCTGTCGTCGTCGGCTGCGCTGGAGCGGTGCGACCTGTTCGTCCGCTGCGACGACCCGACGCAGACCCGCCGGCACGTGCGCCGCCTCGTCGAGTGCATCCACAGCCACCCGTTCCACACGCTGACGATGGACGAGCTGGGCATGGCGGCGGCCTACCGCGGGTCGCTGACGACGGCGGTGCTGGCCCGCCGGGTCGGCACGGCGATCATGGTGGACGAGCAGATCGTCGCGGTCGGCGCGAACGAGGTGCCGAAGGCCGGCGGCGGGTACTACCACACGGAGAGCCAGCCGGACGGCCGCGAGTTCATGGCCGGCCTGGACGCCTCCGACGGCATCCGGGCGCAGATCCTCGCCGACCTGCTGGCCCGGCTGCGCCCTGGCTGGTTCACCCCGGAGCTGCGCGGGCTGACGGTCGGCGAGCTGACCGAGCGCGCGATCAACGACGAGAACATCCGGGACGCGGACCTGTTCGACGTCATCGAGTACGGCCGGACGACCCACGCCGAGATGGTGGCGATCACGTCGGCGGCCCGCCGCGGCATCGCGATCGAGGGCGGCACCCTCTACAGCACGACGCTGCCCTGCCACGAGTGCACCCGCAACATCATCGCGACCGGCCTGGCCCGGGTCGTCTACCTGGAGCCGTACCACAAGAGCAAGGGCGGCGAGCTGCACCGCGACGCCATCGACCTGTTCCCCGAACCGACCGCCCGCACCGACCGGGTGTCGTTCGAGCCGTTCTCCGGCTTCTCGCACCACCGGCTGTCCGACCTGTTCTCCTGGGTGCCGCGCAAGGCCGACGACGTGCGCCGGGCCGCCGGCGAGCGGATCCGCCTCGACGGCCGGGCGGTGATCTGGCGCGCCCACGAGGCGGCGCTGCGCCCCAGCATCAGCGACCCGGCGTTTGCCGAGACCGACGGCCTGACTCGGCTCGTCACCGAGATGCGGGTCCTCGCCGCCCTCCCCGGCCCGCGTCCCCGCGCCGCCTGCGCCCCCCTGAAGGACCTGGAAACCCTCCTCGACACCATCGCCAGCACCCTCGACAACGGCGCCTGACCGGCCGCGGCTGCCAGCGCGGTCCGGGCGCTCCCGCGGGCGGCCGTCGAGTGCCGCCTCCCGCCGGCGTTGGCCCGTCCGCCTGGTCCCACCTGTGCCCCCGGCTGGTCGTGCATCGGCCCCTGGTCGCGACCACCGCGGGCAGAAACGTCGATCATGCTGGCCGAACGGACGGCATCCGGACTGTCCCGTTTCGGATGGCTCGCCGGGCGCGCTACCGTTGCGACAGGAGGTGGCTTCTGGTGACCGGGCAGACCACTGAGGGTGCGCGGGACCGGCCCGGCTGGGACGTTCCGGTGGAGCTGCTGGTCGTCCTCGGCCCGGATACCGGCGTCCCCGGTGGTCCGGCGTCCCCGTCGGTCCCCCCAGGCTCGGCGCCACCGCCGCCGAGTCGGCCGCTGACGGCCCTGGACGCGCTGCGCCGCTACGTGCCCGTCACGCTGGACTGCCCGCCGCGGCTGGGCCTGGTGCCGCTGCCGCCGGGCGAGGCCGGGCCGATCGCCGAGCAGCCGTACGTCGTCGGCGTCTACGTGGAGGAGGCGCCGCCGCCGGCCGTCATGGCCTCGCTCGAGCCGTCCGAGCGGTTGTTCGTGGACGCGTGGCTGCTGCGCGTCGAGGACCGCCTCTATCGCCGCAAGCGCCGCCGCGGCGACGGCCTGCCCTGGGACGCTCCCGGCTACGAGCCCCCCGACCCACCCGGCCCGGCCGCGCCGCACTAGTGCCGCGCCCGACAGGCCCCGCCCGGCGGCTACGCCCGACAAGATCGCCGGTTGCGCCCCCCGGTGGTCGTGGAGACAACGGTTTCGCAGCCACCCGGAGGCACAACCGAGGATCATGAGCGGTGGGCATGCGTCGCCGGTGGCCGCGCTGGCCGGGCGTCGGCGGACCCGCGGCTACTCGCCGGCGAGCGAGTCCTTCGGCAGGTGGTTGAGGTCGTTGAAGGCGTGCAGCACGGCCGGTCCGTCGGCGTACCAGGCGATCGTCGTCAGCGAGGCGAGATCCAGGTGCAGCCGGTAGAACACCGCCGGCCCGGCCGCCAGCGCGAGCGACGCGGCCGACTTGATCGGGCCCATGTGGGTGACGACGAGCAGCCGGCCGCCGGCGAAGGCGGCGCGGTGGTCGGCGAGCGCGGCGTCGACCCGCTCGATCGTCGCCGTCAGGCTCTCCCCGCCGGGCGGTGCGACGGTCGGGTCGGCGAGCCAGGCGGACAGCTCGTCGGGCTGGCGTTCGCGCGCCTCGGCGAACGTCAGACCCTCCCAGGCGCCGAAGTCCGTCTCCCGCAGCCGCTCGTCGACGACGAACGCGACGTCGGCCCGCCCTGGCACCGGGACGAGCCCGGGGTGGACCGCCTCGGCCGTCTGCCGGGCCCGCTTCAGCGGCGACGAGATCACCGCGTCGAACGCCTCGCCGCGCAGCCGCTCGGCCGCGGCGGCGGCCTGGGCGTGGCCGACGTCGGTCAGGACGGCGTCGGCCGTCCCGCCGAAGCGCTTCTCGATCGACACCGGGGTCTGCCCGTGGCGCAGCAGCACCGTCCAGGTCGCGGGCGCGGGGGCGGCCATCCAGCCGGACAGTCGCCGCGGCGCGAGCTGCGCGGCCGGCTCCGGGAGCGGCGCGGGGTCGGGCGACCGCGCCGGCACCGGCCGCGCGGCGGGGCCGGCGGCAGTGGCGGCGGCGGGCCGGCCTGCGGCAGCGGGGGCGGAGGCAGCGGCCCGGCCTGCGGCAGCGGCGCGGCCGGCAAGGTCACCAAGGTCGGCGCCCGGTGCGCCCGGTGCGGCCGAGGCGCCCGGTGCGGCCGGTGCGGCCGACGGGCCCGTCGCGGCCGACGGGCCCGTCGCGCCCGACAACGGGCGTTCCTGCCAGATCCGGCCGGCGGCGGCCGCGTCCATGGCCTCGTTGGCCAGCCGGTCGGCGTCCCTGTTGCGCTCGCGGGGGATCCAGCGGTAGCGGACCGGCGTGGGCCGGTCGGCGGCCAGGTCCGCGGCCTCGGCGGCGAGCGGGCGCATCGACGGGTGCTTGATCTTCCACCGGCCGTTCATCTGCTCGACGACGAGCTTCGAGTCCATCCGGACCTCGAGGTCGGCGTCCGGGGCGACCTCCGCGGCGGCGCGCAGCCCCGCGATCAATCCCTGGTACTCGGCGACGTTGTTCGTGGCGACGCCGATCGCGCCGGCCCGCTCGGCGAGCAGCACGCCGCTCTCGGCGTCGCGGACGACCGCGCCGTAGCCGGCCGGGCCGGGGTTGCCCCGGGACCCGCCGTCGGCCTCGACGACGACCCGTGCCGGCACTACAGCCCCGACTCGGCGGTGCGGACCAGGATGCGGCGGCATTCCTCGCAGCGCAGCACCTCGTCGGCCGGGCTCGACGTCAGCGCGCGCAGGTCACCGCCGGAGAGCTCCAGGTGGCAGCCCTCGCAGCGACGGCGAATCAGCTTCGCCGCGCCCACGCCGTTCGACGTCGACCGGATCCGCTCGTAGAGCGTCACCAGCGGTACGGGCAGTTGCGGGGCGAGCGTGTCGCGCTGACCGCGCGTCTGCGCGGACTGGGCGTCGATCTCGGTGAACGCCTCGTCGCGGCGGGCCGCGGACGCGTCCAGCTCGACCTGGACGCGGTCGCGCTCGGCGACGAGCTTGGCGAGCCGGGAGTCGAGCTGCTCGGCCGCCTCCATCTTCTCCAGCGCCTCGTCCTCCAGCACGCCCTGGCGGCGGGCGAGCGATGCCAGCTCCGACTGAAGGTTCTCCAGCTCGCGGGCGTTGCTGACCTGGCCGGCGTCCAGGCGGCCGCGGTCGCGGTCGGCGCGGGTGCGGACCAGGTCGATCTCGTCGTCGAGCTTGCGCTGGGCGCGCGCCAGGTCGGAGATCTCGGTCTCGACGCGGACGATGTCGGCGCGCAGCGACTCGACGACCTTGCCGCGCTCGGCGATGACGGCGAGCTCGGGCAGGTCGCGGCGCCGGGCAGCCAGCCGGTCCAGCCCCGAGTCGAGGGCCTGCAGGTCGAGGAGACGGAGCTGGGTGGCTGGATCGGCCTTCATGGTCTCCTCGCGGCGAACTTCGCGGGACGGGCGGGACAGGTGCGGGGCGAGCGGGCTACGGCGTCACGGCGGCCAGCGGGCGTCATGGGCGGATGCCCTGGGGAACGTGCAGCCGCCAAGGATCGGTGACGAGCGTCGACACCGACGTGACCACGGTACGGCCGGTGGTGGCCAGCGCGGCGGCGAGCCGCTCGGCCGCGTAGGCGAGCCACGGCCACTCGCTCGCCCAGTGGGCGACGTCGACGACCGCGACCGGGTACGCGGCGGCCGCGTCGAGCACGTGGTGGTGCCGGCCGTCGGCGGTGAGGAACGCGTCGGCGCCGGCGGCGGCCGCGGTGGCCGTGAGCTTTCCGCCGGAGCCGCCGCAGACGGCGACCCGGCACACCTGCCGGTCCGGGTCGCCGGTAGCGCGCACGCCGCCCGCGGTCCGCGGCAGCGCGGCCGCGACCCGGGCGCAGAAGGCCGCAAGCGGTTCGGGTTCGGGTAGTTCGCCGAGGCGGCCCAGCCCCGGATGGTCGCGGCCGGCCGCGAGCGGGCGGACGTCGATCAGGCCGAGCGCGGCGGCGAGCGCGTCGTTGACGCCGGCGCAGGCCACATCGGCATTGGTGTGGGCGGTGAACAGCGCCGTCCCGGCGCGTACCAGGGTGGTGACGACCCGGCCGCCCGCCGTCGTCGTCGGCACGCCGTGCACGCCGCGCAGGAACAGCGGGTGGTGGGTGACGAGCAGGCCGGCGCCGAGCGCGGCCGCCTCGGCGGCGACCTCGACCGTCGGGTCGACGGCGAAGTGCACGCGGCCGACCGGCGCGTCCGGATCGCCGACGGCCAGTCCGACGGCGTCCCAGGACTCGGCGAAGCCGGGCGGGTAGGCGGCCTCCAGCGCGGCGACGCAGTCGGCGACGGTGACGGCGGTCCGTGGCCGGTCGCCGGATTGGGGTGCGGCGGTGCCGGCGGCCGCGGGCGCGGCGGCGGCAGTCGAGCCGTCACCCGTCGTGTCCGCGTAGTTGTTCATCAGCGCGACCCTACCGGGGGCCGGATCGTGCAAATCGCAACGCCGTAAGTTCACTGGCGGTACGGACTGTCCGGGTTGAACGAGGCGCATCTACTTTTTCTGCGCATCTCGCGCGGCTTGCCCGCAAACGGACGGGGCAGTCCGGCAGGTAGATCGTCCACGACGAAGGGAGACGGCCCCATGGCCGACGTGTCGGTGCGCTTCCAGGTCGCCGGTGACTCCGAGATCGTTCTCAACCTGGCCACCGGCCAGGCGGTGCGCCTGGTCGAGGCGATCATGCGCAAGGTCTCCGAGGCCATGAGCGCACAGGCCGCCGCGCAGGGCGCCGGAGCGCTCCAGCCGGCGATGCCCATGCAGATGCCGGCCTGGTCGGACATGAGCGCCGGGCCGAACACCGGCGGCGGCCCGCCGCACCGCCTCTCGCCGGGCTGACCCGCGGCTCCGGGGCCAGCGGTTCCGGCACCCCGCCATGCCGCGGGCGCAGGGCGACGACCAGCCGTTCTGGTGCCGGACCCGTGCCCACGGTCGACACGGATGGCACCAACCTGCCAGGCCGAACCGCCGGCGACGGCGCGGCCGGTAGTTGCCGATCTCCACCGAGTGCGGCCAAAGTGCCCGTCCCGTCGGGAAGGGCGCGATAGAAAACCCCACAGCAGTCCACAGCGTTCCCCACGACGCACCCACGAGAGGACACGGGATCGACTATGGCGGGGGATGTTCCGGCCGACGAACGGGTGCTCATCGCGCCCGGCGCCACCGGCTCTTCGGGCCCGGGCGGCGCCGGTCTGCGCGCCGCGCCCGACCAGCCGGCCGCGCCGGCGACTGGCTCGCCCGCCGAGCCCGCGGGCCCGGACGCCGCCGGCCTCGCCGCGGCCAGCGGAGAACGGGTCCTGCACCGCTACGGGCGGGTCCACGTCCTCGGCACGGTCGGCACGCCCGCCGGCGGGCGGCCCGCGGGCCAGCAACCTGCGGGCCAGCAACCTGCGGCCCAGCAACCTGCGGCCCAGCAACCGGCGAACGACGCCGAGCCGCCGCCCGGCTCCGCCGCCCGGGGCGCCACCGACGGCTCCGTGGTCGCGACGACCGGCCTCACCTCCGGCCTGGACCGGACCGAGACGCTCGGCCTGGAGGCCTTCCGGCTGCGGGCGAGCGCCGCCTACAAGCGCGGCAAGCAGTCCCGCCCGCGCGACGGCCAGCAGTGGGACATGACGCACGCCTGCACCGACGTCGCGCCGCCCCGCGGCGCCGCGGCGCCCCGGACAGACGCCGCGACCCCGCAGACGGCCCTGCGCGCGACCGTCGCGGCGACCGTCCCCGACGGCACGACGACCGTCCCGGGCGACGCCGGCGCCGCGCCGCTGAGCTCGTACCTGGAGGGCAGCGTCGCCGTCGGCCTCGTCCTCGTCGAGGGGCCGACCCCCGACCTGCAGTTCACCGCGGCCGAGCGGACGAAGGTCGTCGCCGAGGCGCAGAACGGCCTGTCCTGGCTCGCCGCCGCGAACCCGGCCGCCGACGTCACCTTCAGCTACGACATCCAGATCGTCCGGATCGACCGACCCACCGACACGTCCCAGGAGGACCTGGAGGCGGTCTGGCGCGACCCGGTGATGGCCAAGCTCGGCTACCAGGCGAACTTCGACGGCGTCTACGACTACGCCGACGCGGTCCGCGGCCAGCTCGGCACCCGTTGGGGCTACGTCATCTTCATGACCAAGTACCCGGTGCGCTACTTCGCCTACGCCTCGATCGGCGGCCCGCGGCTGGTACTGACCTACGACAACGACGGCTGGGGCCCGGACAACCTCGACCGGGTGATCGCGCACGAGTCGTGCCACATCTTCGGCGCGGTCGACGAGTACGCGTCGTCTGGCTGCGACTGCGGCGGCGCCTTCGGCCGGTTCGGCGTGCCCAACGGCAACTGCGACGCCTGCGCCGCCGCGCCCGTCGACTGCCTCATGCGCGGCAACACGTTCAACTTCTGCCGCTACACCCCGGCGCACGTCGGCTGGGGCCGGGGCGCGGCCGGAAACCCGGTGATGGTCCAGGCGAAAGGGCTCGGGCAGCTGGGGAACTTCGAGCTGGTGACCCCGTCGTCGTTCGCCGGGCTGACGCACCGCTGGGAGAACTTCGACCAGCCGGGCTTCCCGTGGGAGGACCCGTTCCAGACCGGGCAGGTGCTCGGCCGGCTCGACGCAGCCTCGATGGTGCAGAGCACCTTGCAGAACCCCGGGCCACTGGAGACCGTCGTCCGGGTCGGCGCCGACCTGCACTTCCTGTGGCGCGACAGCACCGGCGCGTTCGCCTGGTCGAAGCCGGCGCGGATCGCCACCGGCGCCGCCGGCACGCACTGCCTCGTCCAGAGCCGCTACGGCCTGCGGGGCAACTTCGAGCTGCTGTTCCCGTCGTCGGGTAACGGGCTGATGCACATGTGGCGCAACCACGACGTGGTCGGCTTCCCGTGGAGCAGCCCGCGGCAGATTCTGCAGGAGCTGGGCCGGGTCGACGCGGTGAGCCTCATCCAGGGCAGCCGGGGCGGCGGGGTCGGCAGCCTGGAGGCCGTCGTCCGGGTAGGCAGCCGGCTGCTGCACATCTGGCGCGACCAGACGGCGGCGGCCGCGTGGCACATCACGGTCGCGTTCGCCGACGGCGTCGCCGGGAACCCGGTCATGATCGAGAGTGTGTTCGGGTCGGCGCGCAACTTCGAGGTCGTCGTCCCGTCGGCGAGCAGCGGCCTGGTGCACTACTGGCGCAACAACAGCGCGTTCGGCACCCCGTGGAGTGGCGCGCGCGCGTTCGCCACGAACCTGGGCCGGGTCGACGCGGTCACGATGATCCAGAGCACCTTCCAGGGTCATCTGGAGGTCGTCGCCCGCGTCGGCGACCGCCTGCACCAGATGTTCCGCGACGCCGCCGGCAACTGGTTCCCCTCGAGCCGCATCGCCTAGCGCCGTCACGGTTCGGGGCCGGGACGCCGCCCGTGCCTCGGGGGAGGCGCGGGCGGCACGCGCGCCGCGGCCGCGCGATCAGCCGAGCAGGGCGGGGGCGAGCCGGCGCCACTGGTCGCGGGGAAAGGCACCGCCTTCGGTGAGCACCTGGACGCAGACGTGGTCGGCGCCGGCGGCCTGGTGCTCGGCGACGCGGCGGGCGACCGCCGCCTCGTCGCCGATGACGACGATGGCGTCGACGAGGCGGTCGCTGATCGCGAACAGGTCGTCGTTGGTGAACCCGAGCCGCCGCAGGTTGTTCGCGTAGTTCGGCAGCCCGACGTAGTGGGTGAGGAACGGCCGGGCGAGCTGCAGGCCGGCGACCCGGTCGTCGGTCAGGACGACGGTCTGCTCCGGCGCGAGCAGCGGCCCGGGGCCGAGCGCGGCGCGCGCCGTGGCGGTGTGCTCCGGGCTGACCAGGTACGGATGCACGCCGCCCGCCCGGGTGCGGGCCAGCTCCAGCATCTTCGGGCCGAGCGCGGCGAGTGCCCGGCCGTCGACCGGCAGGGGCGGGGTGGCGGCGTCGAGGGCGTCGAGAAACGCCGTCATCGCCTGCATCGGCTTCTGGTATCGGCCCGGTGCGTCCTTACCGTCGACGACGGGGGCGTGGCTGACGCCGATGCCGAGCAGCAGCCGATCGCCGAACTTGTCGGTGAAGGCGGCCCGGCCCGCGGCGACGTCGGCCGGCTCGTGCATCCAGAGGTTCAGGATCCCGGTGGCGACGACGGCCCGGCGCGTCGAGGCGAGCAGGAGCTCCAGGGCGTCGAAGACCGGCCCGCCGACGTCCGGGATCCACAGCGCCCGGTAGCCGAGCTCGTCGAGCTCGGCGGCGGCCTCGGCGATCGTCGCCGGGTTCCCAAAGCGTAGCTGGGTGCTCCAGACGCCAACTCCGGCAAGATCCATCGCGGCCGCTCCTCCTCGGGTGTCGGGACCTGGCGGCGAAGTCCACCGGTCTCGCGGACGATATCTAGCCGGTCGTGAGGCTGCCCACACGTCATCCTCGGGTGACATCGGCCGGCCACCAAGGGTTGACATGGTTTCCTGAGATGTCGGGGCGCAGGACGTCGGGCCGGTTCGCCGCCCGATCGAGGCGGGACGCGGCTGGGCGACCGGCCGCGGCGAGGGGTGGCTGCGTGAGCGTGCAGGAGCAGGTCGAGTTCGACGTGGCGGGGCTGCGGCTCGCCGGCGACCGGTGGGACCCGCCGGCGGGAGAGCACCGGGGCGTGGTGCTGCTGCTGCACGGCGGCGGCCAGACGCGGCACTCCTGGCGGCGGACGGGGGAGCGGATGGCCGCGCACGGCTGGTCCGCGATCGCCCTGGACGCCCGCGGCCACGGCGACAGCGCCTGGGACCCGGCGCGCAACTACAGCCACCTCGCGATGGCCGACGACCTCGACGAGATCGTCCGCCAGCTCGGTGAGCCGCCGGTCCTCGTCGGTGCGTCCATGGGCGGCATCACCGCGCTCGTCGCACAGGCCCGGGCCCCGCGGCTCGGCCGCGCGCTGGTCCTCGTCGACATCACGCCGAAGCTGGAGCCCGCGGGCATCCGGCACATCTTCGAGTTCATGACCTCGGCGCCGGACGGGTTCGGCAGCCTGGAGGAGGCCGCGGACGCGATCGCGGCGTACAACCCGAACCGCAAGCGGCCGGCGAACCTGGACGGCCTGAAGAAGAACCTGCGGCTGCGAGACGGCCGCTGGCACTGGCACTGGGACCCGGCGTTCATGCAGATCCGCGAGGAGGCGCGCCGCGAGCTCGGCGACGACGTCCTCGAGCCCGCCGCCCCGCCCGCCCCTGGCGGCCTCGGCGTCGTGGGCGCCGCCGACACCGCGGCCGTTAGCGCGGCCGGTTCCGGCGCCGCGGCAGTCGGCACGGCCGGTTCCGGCGCCGCGGCCGGTTCCGACACCGGCGGCCCGGATGCGGACGAGTTCGTGCGCAAAGCCGACCTGGCGGTCCAGAGCGACAACCTGCGGGCCGCGGCCCGCTCGGTCCGGGTGCCGGTGCTGCTGGTGCGCGGGAAGCAGTCGGACATCGTCAGCGAGGAGGGCGCCGCCGAGCTGCTCGCGCTCATCCCGCACGCCGAGTACGTCGACGTCGCCGGCGCCGGCCACATGGTCGCCGGCGACGACAACGACGTCTTCGCCGGTCGCCTCGGCGACTTCCTCGACAAGCTGCCCCCGCCGCCCGGCTAGCCCGCCGCCCAGCTAGGCCGCGGTCCGGCGACGTCGGCCCCGTCCGGCGAGGTCGGCCCGTCCGTCCGGCCCGCATGACCGGCGTTGGCGCCCCGCGGTGGTCGCTACCAGGCCGATTCACGACCACCCGGGGCACAGACGGCGATCATGCGGCGGCCACCGCCGCGGGGGCAGGACTTCTGGAACAGACCCTAGTCGGAGAGCTGGCGGCGGCGGGCCGGGTCGCGCCCGCCGATCGGCCACAGGTCGCGGCTCGCCTGGTCGTCGACGTCCTCCATGACCCCCGTGGCGAGGGCGGCGACGGCGCCCACGACCACGACCGCCGCGCCGATGATCGAGATCGGCCAGGACGCCAGGCAGACGCCCAGCGTCCCGACGACGAAGCCGGCGCTGATGATCAGAACCATCACCCAGGACAGCGGCCTGCTGTGATGCGGGGTGCCTAAGTTGCTCACCGGCGGCCCTTCGAGGCTCCGTCCGCCCGCCCACCGCGGCGCGGCCCGGCACCGATGATCTCACGTCGCGAGGGTCCCCGAGCCGGAATCGGCCCGGGGCTGCGGGACGAAGCTAGGCCGAGATCTCGCCGCGGCGGGTCTCGCTGCGGGCGCCGATCGGCCACAGGTCGCGGCTCGGCTCGTCGTCGACGTCCTCCATGATCCCGGTGACGAGCGCCGCGATGCCACCGAGCACGACGATCGCGCAGCCGATGATCGAGACGGTCCAGGACGCCATGCAGACCCCGAGCGTGCCGACGACGGTGCCGGCCGTGATGATCAGCACCATCAGCCAGGACAGCCGCTTGGAGTGGTGTGCCGAGTGGGATGCGCTCACCGTGGGCCCTTCGTGCGTGCGTCCGGCGTGGCCGGCGGGACGGGCGTCCCCGCGGTCGATGCTATCGGTCGCGTGCGGACGGTTCGGCCGGGAGTGACGTCCGCGACGCCCGCCGCGCCGGGCCCCGAGGGCCGCCGCGCCGGGCGGCCGACGCCCGCCGCGCCGGGCCCTCGACGGCCAGACGCCGGTCGGGCGTCAGACGCCGGTCGCCGCTGCGGCGAGCAGGACCAGGGCGGCCACGGCGGCACCGGTGCGGATCGTGTTGAACCGGTCCCAGCGGACCCGGTGGCGTTCCCAGTCCGCCGGCGGCGCGTCCGGCTGCCACGACGCCATCGCGACGTTGATCGGCAGGTCACCGCGGACGGTGACGACGACGTTGGCCAGCAGCAGGACGAACCCGGCGCCCGCGAGCGCCGCCGGCGCCGTGGAGCCGTCGACCGCGGCGGCGATCGTCAGCGCGAGCGACGCGACGAGCGTCGACAGCTGCAGCGGAATCATGAACCGCGGGTAGCTGACGTCGAACGCCTGCTTGACGGTGATGTACGACCCGACCGGCAGGGAGTGCATCGCCGGCCTGATCGCCACCAGGCCGACCGCCAGCGTGCCGGCGACCAGCCCGGCCAGGACCAGGGCCACCACCGCGAGCGCGGTCATCACCGGTACCTCCGAGCGTGTCTGGCCGGCTCCGCCCCGAGCGGGATTTCCTACCCCCGAGCCGGTTTGTCACCGCGCACGCTAGCGGCGCTCCGGGCCGCCGGACCGCCGGAACCACGATCATGCCCCGGCAACTTCCTGCCATCGCGACTTGCGGCCAGGCGCACCGTCGCCGCCCGCGCTAGTCGGCGAGCGGCGGGAGCCCGAGACAGCCCCGCAGGACGTTCTCCACGGCGTCGGAGCGGGCATGGTCGCCCATGGATCCGGTGACGAAGGCGTAGGAGTAGTGGCCCGCGCGGCTCGCCCAGCCGAGGCTGCCGCCGAGACCGCCCATCCCGAACCCGTCCTCATCGACGCCGAAGCCCAGGCCCCAGGCGTTCGTGCCGCCCATCACCCGGTCCGGCCCGCTGCACTGCGCGCTGGTGGCCTCGGCGAGCAGGGCGGGGCCGAGCAGTCCGCCGGACAGCAGCGTCGCGTACAGCCCGGCGATCGCGCGGGCGGTGCCGTGCCCGTTGACGGCCGGGATCTCGGCGGCCCGCAGCGCCGCGCTGTTGACCACCGCGGCGTCCTGGATCCCGGGCGGGTTGCCGATCGCCCGCTGGTACAGGTCGGGCCGGCCGGCCGCGGCCCCCAGCCGGAACGCCGCGTCCAGGCCGGTGATGTCGACGGCGCGGCGCTGCTCGCCGGGCGTCAGGCCGATCGTGAAGTCGAGGCCGAGGGGAGCGCAGACCTCCTCCCGCAGGAACGCGCCGACCCGCCGCCCGTCGACCCGCCGCACCAGCTCGCCGACCAGGTGGCCGTAGAACAGCGCCGACTCGCCGTGCGCCGTGCCCGGCGTCCAGCGCGGCTGCTGGGCGGCGAGGGCGGCGCAGACCCGATCCCAGTCGAACAGCGCGGCCGTCGGCATGGGCCGGTCGAGCGCGACCACGCCCGCCTGGTGGGCCAGCACGTGCCGCACCGTCGCGGGCGCGGTGAAGCCCGGCCAGTACTCGGCGACGCGCCGGTCGAGGTCCAGCTGGCCGCGTTCCACCAGCAGCAGCGCACACACCGCGGCGAACGGCTTCGTCACCGAGTAGGGCATGACGATGCTGTCGCGCGCCCAGGGCGTGGCGCCGGCCGCGTCCGCCGCGCCACCCCACAGGTCGACCACCCAGGCGCCGTCGTGCCAGGCCGCCACGGCCGCCCCGGTGCCCGCCGCCCGCGCGAGCACCTGTGCGAAGGCGTCCCGTACCGCCTCGAAGCCCGGCGCCACGACCCCGCGAGCCCCGCCGGCGCGTGGAGTCTCGCCGTGCTCCCTCTCGCTGCCCGCCGTCTCGCCGCCCGCTGCGTCGCCGTCCGCCGGGTCGCTGTCCGCCGTGTCGCCGTCGGCGGCGGGTGCGGGAAAGGTCATGGCGGCGATTCTCCGTCCGAAACCCCGGGTGGGTGCCGTTTCGACGCCCGGGGCGCGTCTCCAGTCGGTGACACTGCCGTCGCGTTAGCCCGTTCAGGCGGCTCGGCACGGACCGTCACGTATGGCTACGAAGCGTCGTCTGACCGATCTCGCGAAGTGAGCAGCCGTGCGAGCGTCGACCCGGCCGTCCGAATGTCGTCGTCATCCACATCGAGATGGGTGAGCAGGCGCAGCGAGGTCGACCCGGCAGTGCCGACGAGCACCCCCTCGGCCGCTGCCCGCGCGGCGAACCGCTCCGCGTCCGGCACCGTCACGAAGATCATGTTCGTCTCGACCAGCTTCGGCTCGACCCGGCCCGGCGCCGCGTCGGCCAGCGCCGCTGCGAGCTCGGCGGCCCGCCGGTGGTCATCCGCGAGCCGGTCGACGTGGTGACGCAGCGCGTACAGGCCGGCGGCGGCGAGCACCCCGGCCTGGCGCATCCCGCCGCCGAGCCGCTTGCGCCACACCCGCGCCCGGGCGATCCGCTGCGCGTCGCCGACGACGAGCGACCCGACCGGCGCGCCCAGCCCCTTCGACAGACAGACCGACAAGGTGCCGAACAGCGTGCCCAGGCGGTCCGGCGCGACCCCGAGGCCGACCGCCGCGTTCCAGATCCGCGCGCCGTCGCAGTGCAGCACGACGCCGGCCTCGTTGGTGATCGTCCGCAGCCGCTCGAGCCGGTCCAGCGGCCAGATCCGCCCGCCGGCGCGTGCCTGGGTGTTCTCGACGGCGACGACGCTCGTCGGGACCATGTTGTAGAGGTTCGGCGCGGCCGGTGACCGGATCTGCGCGGCGACCTCGGCGAGGTCCAGCGGGCCGGCGAGCCCCGGCAGCGTCCTGGTCTGCACTCCGCCGAGCGCGGCCAGGCCGCCGAGCTCGTAGGTCACGATGTGCGCCTCGGCGTCGGCCAGGATCTCCGTCCCGAGCTCGGCGCTCGCCCGCAGCGCGCAGAAGTTCCCCATCGTGCCGCTCGGCACGAACACGGCCGCCTCGTGGCCGAGCAGCCCCGCCGCGTGCTCCTCCAGCGCCCGCACCGACGGGTCCTCGCCGTAGACGTCGTCGCCGACCTCGGCCTCGGCCATCGCCCGCCGCATGCCCGCCGTCGGGCGGGTCACCGTGTCGCTACGCAGGTCGATCACCATGTCTCGCACGATACGTGCCGGCCCGTCGCCGGCCCGCGCCACCGCCGATGTCTCCCGCGCCGCCGATGTCTCCCGCGCCGCCGATGTCTCCCGCGCTGCCTGCGTCTCCGCGCTGCCCGCGCCTCCCGCGTCTGCGGCGCCGGCAGTGCTGCGGCGGTTCGCCCTACCGGCGGCGGCGCAGCGCCGCGAGGAACCCGCCGCCGTCGTCGCCCGGGTCGTCGCCGGCGGGCACGGGAAACGCCGGGTCGCGCAGGGCACGGGACGCGGAACGACGGGCCAGGCCCGTCAGCCGGTCCAGGTAGACGACGCCGGCGAGGTGGTCCGACTCGTGCTGCAGGCAGCGGGCGAGCAGGCCCGTCCCGGCGTACTCCACCGGCTCGCCGGCCGCGTCGACGCCGCGCACGGTGGCGCTGGCCGCCCGCGTCGTCGCGAAGTGATGGCCAGGCACCGACAGGCAGCCCTCCTGGTCGGTCTGCTCACCCGGGCCGAGCTCGAGGACCGGGTTCGCCACGACCCGCGGCTGCCGGCGTCGCGGCCGGTCGCCGGCGGCCGCCGCCGCGTCGTCCTCGTGCCGGTCCGGCCGGTTCGGCTGCCAGTCCGTGTCGAAGACGAACAGCCGCAGGCCGACGCCGACCTGCGGCGCGGCCAGCCCGACCCCCGGCGCCGCGTACATCGTCTCGATCATGTCGTCGACGAGGCGGCGCAGCCGGTCGTCGAAGATCGTGACCGGCTCGGCGGGGGTGCGCAGCACGGGGTCGCCCAGGACCCGGATCGGCAGGATGGTCACCCCCACAGGATTCCAGCTCCGGCCCTACGACGGACGCCCGTCGGGCGACCGGACGACGCGGTACCCGGCGCTGGCGAGCAGGCCCGGAATCAGTCGCACCATTTGGGCGTCCTTGTCCTTCGTCTGCGCCGACAGGTCGTCGTACGGCCGGATGTCCGGGTGGATCAGCCGCTCGTTGTCCCGGACCTCGCCGCCGTGCCACCCGTGCTCCAGCCGGTTGCGCATCCAGCGCTCGTGCTCATGCCGGGCCAGCAGCTCCACCTCGCCTGGGGAGAACTCGAACGGCGGCGCGTCCGGCGTCATCCGGGCGCTCCAACACCCGATCATGTTCAGCTTCGTCTCGATGTCGCGTGCCTGGTCGTAGTTGTTCGACCGGTACTTCTCCGGCAGGTTCTCCCACGCCACCAGCGCCTCGTTGTCGTCGCTGGCCTCACCGGACTCCAGCCGTTGCCGGCAGTAGTCGGTGTGGATCGCCAACGCCCAGGCATCGAGCCGGTCGTCGGACACGTCGTCGGGATCGCACGCCGCGTCGAGCTGCGCGAAGATGACCATGTCGTCGTAGAGCGCGTCCATCGGGCCCTGCCCCTCCTGCCGCCCCGGGCGCAGCGCGTCCCCGAGCGGGCTACCCCGGTCCACCCGGACCACGACCGACCTGCGGGTCGGTGGCCGGGCCGTCGCCAGCGCCTTGCGCAGCGCCAGCTCCTCGTCGCCGTAGCAGACGAAGATCTGTTCGACGAAGCCGGCGCCGGGCGCGCGTGCGTGGGTGCGCCGGTCCAGGTCGGCGTCGTCGGCGTGCACGTCGTGGCAGTCGAGGTCGAGCAGCGCGTCGAGGACCTCGTGCCGAGACCGCAGCGCGTGCACGACCGCGCCCGCGTGCTCGTCGACGACGACCACCGGCAGCCGGGTCGCGTCCTCGCCGAGCAGCTGTCGGCGTCGCCGCGCGATCTGCAGCAGCAGCTCCCGGCCGAACGGCGACAGACCGGCGACGACGACCGGGCCGGAGCCGTCCGGGGTCCACGTCGCCGCGAGGTCGTCGAGCATCAGCCGGGCCCCGAGCCGGGCGGTGTTGAAGAACTCGACCGCGACCGCGTCGCTCGCCGGCTGGCGCAGCAGCAGGATCCACAGCGCGTCCAGCACGTCCGGATCGGACTCCTCGGCGTAGCAACGCAGCGCAGCGGACCGGCGCCGCCCGGCGGCGGTCGCGATCGTCGCGGCGGCGATCAGCACGGCCGCGTTGCGGCCGGTGGCCGGACCGGTCACATACAGCCGGTCGGCGCGGGCGACCCCGGCGCGGCGCAGCACGGTCGTGTCCGTCGCGTCGCCCGCGAGCACGGTGACCCGTCGGTCACCGACCTGGCCCGCCAGCTCCGCCTGCGCCCCGGGAGCGACGAGCACCACGTGGGCGTGCCGGGCGCGCAGCTTCGCGACGAGCGCGAGCGCGCCCGGCCCGTCGCCGCAGACGACCGCGTGGCCGTGCGCGAGCCGGGCCCGCAGCCGCGCGACCGGCAGCACCAGCGCGTCCGCGAGTGCGTAGAACGTCGCGGCCGGCGCGAGGAACCTGGCGATCTGCAGCGGAGCCGAAAGCGCCGTGTCGGGCAGGTCGGGCGGCTGGAAGACGAAAAGGCCGAGCGCCCCGTAGAGCAGATCCAGGAAATGGTCTCCGAAGGACCCCTCGACGCCGGCGGCCTCGTACATCAGCCACTGACCGGCGATCCCCAGCGCCAGCGCGGCGGCCGCCGCCACGGCACACAGCACCCGCCAGCCGCGTGGGTCGATCAGGAGGGTGCGAAACCCGTCCGCCGCCGCGTGCCGGCGCGGGCGGCGTCGCCGCTGCCCGGCGTCGCTCACCACGATCCTCGGCTCTCCTCAGCTGCGCCGCGCGCTCGGCGCGACATCGCGAAGACTATGCCCGGTGGCGGCGGGCGTGATCCGGCGCCGGGGGTCTGTCGCCCGACAGCCCCCACAGCCCCGCGACTGCGGCCTGGTGGCGGCGAACGGGGCCGACGCGGGTGAGCGCGCGCGGTGCGGCGGCGGACTTCCGGGGGAGGTGGGCGGGGATGGCCGGCGGCGTCTCGAAGGTCACCCCGGGTATCGGTGGACGGGATGGCCGGTGGCGCGGGACGCTTGCCTACGTGCTGACCAGGATTGATCACGTCGGGATCGCGGTGGCGTCGCTGACCGAGACCATCCCGATCTACGAGCAGGCGTTCAACCTGAAGTGCGTGCACCAGGAGACGAACGAGCGCCAGGGCGTTCGCGAGGCGATGCTACTGGTCCACGCGGGCGACACCGGCAGCTCCTTCGTTCAGCTGCTCGAGCCGATCCGCGACGACTCGCCGGTGGGCAAGTTCCTGGCCAAGCGCGGCCCGGGCATCCACCACATCGCGTTCGGCGTCGACGACATCGACGCCGCGCTTGCGTCGCTCACCGTCACCGGGTTCGACCTGGTGAACAGGACGCCGGTGCACGGCACGTCGGGCAGCCGTATCGCCTTCATCCACCCGAAGGGCCTCGGCGGCGTCCTCACCGAACTCGTCGAGGCCGCCGGCGGTCACTGACGACCGGCACCGCCGGATCGCTGCGGAGAGTGTCGATGGCGACACGGCTGAGCCGGCCGCTGCCGGCCGTTCGGGATCGGGCTCGGGTCATCCCCTGGGCCGCCGCCGGGTGCCGTCCGCTGCGGCCCGCGGGCCAAGGCCGAACCGTGTCGGATGGTGGTGTCTATAGGCTTACTGAGCTGACACGGTCCGCCACGAGTCGCGTGAAGTGTGTCTTCTCAGTGTGTCTATAGGCTCAATCAGCCGACACGGTTCGACCTCGACGGTCAGCCTGCGGCCGCCGCTGCCCGCAGGGCGGCGGCGCGGTCGGTGCGCTCCCAGGTGAAGTCGGCCAGCGACCGGCCGAAGTGGCCGTAGGCGGCGGTCTCCCGGAAGACCGGGCGCAGCAGGTCGAGATCCCCGATGATCGCCGCCGGGCGCAGGTCGAACACCTCCGTCACGGCGCGGGCGATCAGATCCGGCGCCACCTGCTCCGTGCCGAACGTCTCGACGAACAGGCCGACCGGCTCCGCCTTGCCGATCGCGTAGGCGACCTGCAGCTCGACCCGGCGGGCGAGGCCCGCGGCCACGACGTTCTTGGCCACCCAGCGCAGTGCGTAGGCCGCCGACCGGTCCACCTTCGACGGGTCCTTGCCGGAGAACGCGCCGCCGCCGTGCCGGGCCGAGCCGCCGTAGGTGTCGATGATGATCTTTCGGCCGGTGAGGCCGGCGTCCCCGACGGGGCCGCCGACCTCGAACCGGCCGGTCGGGTTCACCAGCAGCCGGTAGCCGTCGACCTCGAGGCCGCCCAGGCCACCGGCCCGGCCGTCTCGGCCGCTGAGCTCCTCGACGAGCCGCTTCAGCTCGGGCTCGACGACCTGCGCCCGGATGTCCGGCGCCAGCTGGCCGTCGAGGTCGACGCCGGGGGCGTGGTGGGCGGACAGGACGACCGTGTCGAGCCGGACCGGCCGGTCGCCGTCGTACTCGATCGTCACCTGGGTCTTGCCGTCGGGCCGCAGATAGGGCAGTGCCTGGTCGTGCCGGACGGCGGCGAGCCGGGCTGCGAGCCGGTGCGCGAGCGTGATCGGCAGCGGCATCAGGTCCGGGGTCTCGTCGGTCGCGTAGCCGAACATGATGCCCTGGTCGCCGGCTCCCTGGCGGGACAGCTCGTCGACGTCGCCGGCGGCCGACGCGCGGGCGCCCGGGCGGGCGGTGTGTCCCAGGCCGGTGCGCGCCTCGTAGGCGTTGTCGACGCCCTGCGCGATGTCGGGCGACTGGGTACCGATCGAGACTAGGACGTCGACGGTGGCGGCGTCGAAGCCGGTGGCGGCGTCATAGCCGATTCCGGCCAGCGTGCGGCGCACGGTGTTGACGACGTCCACCTCCGCGGCGGTCGTCACCTCGCCGGCGACGTGCACGCGGCCGCCGGCGACGAGCGTCTCCACCGCGACCCGGGAGCGCCGGTCGCCGCCGAGATACGCGTCGAGCAGGGCGTCGCTGACCTGGTCCGCCATTTTGTCGGGATGGCCTTCGGTGACGGATTCCGACGTGAACAGGCGCCGTGACATGGAATACCTCATTTCGCGCATGCCGACGGTTCTCGGCCGGGGGATGGATGGTGCGCGCCCGTGGCGCAGGCGCCCATCGTCGCCCCGGGGCCGTCCTTGCGCCGGCATCTCGTGGTGCGCCGCCGGCCCGCGTCGCGACCATTTCCGGCATTGACGCCGAACCGTGCTCAGGGCATGCAGTCGCCGATCGTCGGATGGGCCGGGGGCCGCATTGGGCGCGGTCCGGATCGCTTTCGTCCGACTCCGGTGACGCGTCGGATCACGGCCGGCGGCGGCCGGGCGGTCCCGTTGATGCACAACGCCACCGGCCAGGGGCACACCGCATTTCTCGCATCGTTCTGTGTTCGACCGCGGACGTCGGGCGGGAGATCCGGTTGCGGCCTTGAAATTCCTGTCTTTCCGCATCCGAGTCGTCGCGCTGCCGACCAGGAATCGAGGCATCGTATTGTGACGCCGGTCACGATCGCAATTCTGAATGCGGTGCGAGACAGCCGGAGACACGGACGGTCAGTGAACGAGACCGTCCGCGGCCACTTTTCGTGTTTGCCTACGGCTCCGGCGTCCGCCTATGTTGGCTCCCGTCTGGTCGGGAGGCACTTTTCCCGGTCCGGCACAAACACCGGGCCGACGCCGCGTCTGCCCACGGTCCCGGTGCATGTCGTCTCTTGTATCGCGGGGCAGAAACGGAGGAGCCCGGAAAACCCCGGGCACCGCCGGAGCATCGCCGGCGCAGTCGCCAGCGCTCTCCGGGCACCGCCGGCTCTTCAAAGGTCGGGGTGCCGCCACCCACCGGTCCAGCATTGTTCGCACCGCTGGTCCGCGTGTTCCGTTGGCGTAGCGGGAAAGCCATTTCTTGTCGATCCGACGCAACCGTACGAGCAGGCTGCGCCACCGCCTCGCCGCCGTCGTGGCGGCGGGAGCCGTCGTGACCACCGGCGGGCTGTTGGCTGCCTCTCCGGCCAGCGCCGCGACCGTCTCCGACACCACGATCGCCGGCGCTGCGCAGCGGGCCGGCCTGTCCGGCTGCCGCGGCGTGTCGACGGCCACCTGGGTGGCCATCGCCCTGGCCGAATCGCGCGGCAACACCCATGCCCACGCGACCGGCATCGAGGACTCGCGCGGACTGTGGCAGGTCAACCTGTGGGCGAACAGCGACCTCGTCGGCGGCCGCAACCTCTACGACATCCACAACAACGCGTGGGCCGCGAAGCGGGTCTGCCACCGCCAGGGTCCGACCGCCTGGTCGACGTACACCAACGGCGCCTACAAGCACTTCCTGGCCCGCGGTCACGCGGCCGCCGCGAAGGTCTGACCGGCGCCGGTCATTCGGAAACACGGCGAGGCCTCCCCGAAGGGGAGGCCTCGCTCATTCGCGGGCGGCGAGTCGACGCACCGTTTCCGGTCCGCCCGCGGCGGGGCGGCCCGTGCCTGGGAAGCCCGTGCTGGGGCGGCCGCGGCGACGCGTCGGAAACGGCGGCGCCGCCCGCTGGCGGGGTCAGGCCGTGGCCGCCTCGCGGCGGTGCAGGCGGACGAGCGGGATGCGCCGGCTGCCGGCCTTTTCCTGGTACTCGGCGAAGGCGTGGGACTGGCGGACGAACCCGTTCCACTCGGCGTCGTACTCGGGGCCGGTGATGTCCGACGCGGTGACGTCGATGACGCCGTCCGGCGTCTCGATCTTCGTGTCGGGGTGAGCGACCAGGTTGTGGTACCAGGCCGGGTGCGAGGGTGCGCCGGCGTACGAGGCGGCGACGACCCAGTCGTCGCCGGACCGACGGCCGAGAACCGGAGTGACGCGTTCGGCGCCGCTGTGGGCGCCCAGCGTGTGCAGGAGGATCAGGCTGCGGCCGAAGCCGTTGGTCGTGACCGTTCCGTTGTTCGCGCGGAACTCGGCGATGATGGTGTCGTTCCAGCTCAAGATGGCTCGCTTCCTTCGTCTGTCGGGGATCCCGGGGATCCAGCGTCGTGGTGAGCGCCTGGTCGGCGGGGGCGCTCCCGCCGATGTAACGCGGCCAGGGGCCCAGACCTGCCGAGATGGTTCTTCCCCGCCAGCCGCCGTTGTCCACGCCGTTGACGAGCCTTCATCAACAATTATGATCTTGTTCGGGGGCCGTGCCGGCCGCGGGGGCGTCGAAAAGTGGCGCCGAACCTGGCGACTCGACAGGAACGGACAGCCTGGGCTCACCCGCCATGGAGCTGTGGGAGCTGATCGCGCGCGAGCGGGTACGGAGACGGTGGCCACCTACAGCCACTGCGGCGACCGGCTGCGGCTGACGGAGCTGGCCGCCTGCTTCACCGCCGACGGGGTGCTGGAGACCCGGGGCGGCTGGACGGCCCGCGGGCGAGCGGAGATCATGGCCCGGCTTTCCGGGGTCCAGGACCTGACCGCGGCCACGACCGCCGCCAGGACCGCCGCCGGGACCGCCGCCGACCGGTCCGTCGAACTCGCCCTTCCGCGGTCCCGAGCGGTCGCCGGACGGAAGCTGAGCCCCGGAACGGACGAGCCGCAGGTCCGACCCGCCGCCCGGGTGCGTGCTTCAGACGTCGAAGAGCGGGATCTCGCCGGGCATCGGCTGGTTCAGCACCCGACGCAGCCGTTGGACCTCGCGTCGCCAGTCGTCGGCGCCCTTGGCCTCGGACCACAGCTCGGCCAGCTCGGAACCGTCGGCGAGCACCCGGTCGAGCGCCTCGACCGCGAGCGGGCGCAGGTCGGCCGGGAACGCGGGGAGCGGCTCCAACGGCCAGCGGGCGTCGCTGACGGGCTCACCACCGGGGCACTGCGCGGCGATCAGCGCGGCCGCGACGACGGCGTGGGAACCGGTGTCCGCCTCGGGATGATCTTCGCGGTCGACGACGCGGGCCAGCAGCCGCTCGACGAGATCGACCCGGGACTCCGCCGGCGCGTCCAGCAGATCATTGACGAAGTCCAGCGCGCCGTCGTTGTCGAAATGTCCCGGTCCCCACGCACCCACAGCGTTCTCCTTGTGTTCGGCGCTGCCGGGGAATTGTCGCGGTCGCTACCGACACTTTTCGCCCGTCGTCCTGGCCGTGTCGGGGCGAGATCCGAGGGTCGGCCTGATCCGCGCGTCCCGCGGATGTGCCGACGCTACCCGTCAAGACCGCGAGAGGGGCGCCCGGCCTGCGGGGAATCGCTCGAGGGCGCCCGCGCTGGCCAAACGGGCGGTCGATGGGTGCCTTCGGCGTCCAGCCCCGAGCATCCGCGGACCGACCGGGATGCTGCGAGCGCGTTGCGGGTGGCTCAGGTGTGCACGCCGTCGACGTAGACGTCGACCTTCTCGTCGTAGAAGCAGACGAGGCCCGCGATGCGGATGCTTTCCAGCAAGGGTGCCTCGTAGTACCAGACGACGTCCTCATGGGTCGTGCCGTCGAGCTCGACGCTGTGGTAGCTGGCGGTGCCCTTGTAAGGGCAGGCGGTGCTGGTGTCCGACGCCCGGAGCGTCTCGGTGCGCACGTCGGTCAGCGGCAGGTAGTAGCGGGGGCGGATGCCCGTCTCGAACAGCACCGTGGGCCGGGTCGACTCCGCGACCGTGACGCCGGCGATCTCGACGCGGACGTGCCTCGAGCTGGAAAGGATGTCGACCCGGTGATAGGGGTTGCGGGCATGCACGTGGACCGGCTCGTCCTCCTCCAGCCAGGGATCGAAGGCGTCCCAGTCGAGCCGGACGTGGTCGCGCAGCTCGGCGAACGGCGAGTCCGGATAGGTCAGCGCGGCCCCGGCGGCCCGGTGCCCGCTCACGACGACGTCGTGGCGGTGCGCGTCGCCCCGGCTGGGGGAATGGATGATCTCGCCGGTCGGCTCCAGCGTTGCCTTGAGGTCGGCCAGCGGCAGGTAGTAGACGGGGTAGTGCGGGCCTTCCCAGACGAGCAGCGGCCGGACGGTGTCGACGACGACCGAGCCGCCGAGCATCGGCCGCACCCGCTTGTGCGCCTGCTCGAGCCGGACCCGCCCGCGCGCGCCCGACCCCGCCGGTGCCGCGCCGGCCGAGGGCGCCGCGGCCGGGGTCCCGGTCGTGCCGCTTCCGCTCGTGCCGGTCGTCGTATCCGTCGTCGAGCCGGTGGTCGTCATGCGCTACTCCTCCGTCGGTCCCCTATCTGCCTAACGGCACGGCCATGAGCAACCTTCCACGGGAGCGGGCCACGGGCCCATCGGAGCGGGAAATCCCGCCGACCGGTCCCGGTGATCGGCCCCGGGGACCTCGCCGCGCGCTGGGCGGCGTGTCCGTGCGATCGTCGAATGGACCGGAGGGTCCATGAATCGGTAGCGTGCATGGATGGCGCTCACCGCGAAGGGCCGGGCCACCCGGCAGCGCATCATCGAGGGTGCCGCCACCTACCTGCGCGGCGACGAGCCGGGGGAGGCCACGCTCGACGACATCCGGGCCATCACCGGGACGAGCAAGAGCCAGATCTTCCACTACTTCCCGGCCGGCAAGGACGAGCTGCTGCTCGCGGTCGCGCGCCACGAGGCGCAGCGGGTGCTCGACGACCAGCAGCCACATCTCGGGGCGCTGGCGTCATGGTCGGCCTGGGATCGCTGGCGGGACGCCGTCCTGGCCCGGTACCGCGCCCAGGGCCGCACCTGCCCGCTGGGCTCGCTGATGAGTCGGCTCGGCGGCACGCCGGGCTCGGCGGAGGTGATCAGTGCGCTGCTGGCGAACTGGCGGGCCCACCTGCGGGGTGGCATCGAGCGGATGCAGGCGGACGGCCAGATCCGGCCGGGCCTCGACGCGGACCGGGTCGCCGCGGCCTTCGTCGCCGGCATCCAGGGCGGCGTCCACGTGCTGCGGTCGTCCGGGAGCACGTGGCACCTGGAGGCGACGCTCGACGCCCTCATCGACCACCTGCGCGGCGTCTGAACGCCGACCCGGGTTTTCTGGACTGGCGGGTCCAAAATTACGTTCGTACCTTCCTGGCATGACTTCCCGACTCGACACCAGGACCGCCCTCGTCACCGGATCCACCAGCAACATCGGCCGGTCCGTCGCCGTCGCCCTCGGCGACGAGGGCGCGCACGTCATCGTGTCCGGGCGCGCCGACATCCGCGGAAAGGCGGTGGTCGACCGGATCCGCGCCGCGGGCGGCACCGCCGACTATGTCCACGCCGACCTCGACGGCTCGGCCCGTGCGAGCAGGTCGCTGGCCGACGCGGCCCGCGACCTGCTCGGCGGCCGCATCGACATCCTCGTCAACAACGCCGGCATCTACCCGCCCGCGACGACGCTCACCGTGGACGACGCGATGTTCGACCGCGTCTACGCCGTCAACCCGACGCGATCGGCGCGGCAGCCGTCTATCTCGCGTCCGACGACGCGGCCTTCGTGCATGGCACGGTCCTCGACGTCGACGGCGGCCGGACCGGCGTCGCGGTCATCGCAGGGCCGAACCCGTTCCGCGCGGACGGCTGACCGCCCGCGCCGAAGCGGCGACTACTACGTGGCGGCGGCTGACCCGGCGGCGGGCTGCTGGTCGATGCGGACCATGTTGCCGGAAGGGTCACGGAAGGCGGCGTCCCGGGTGCCCCAGAACTGGTCGGTCGGCTCTTGGACGACCTCGGCGCCCGACGCTCGGATCTTCTCGAAGATGGCGTCGAGGTCGTCGGTGTGGAAGTGGACGCCGTTCATGGCGCCCTTGGCGACCAGCGCGGTGATCGCCTCGCCGTCGGCCGGGCTGCCGGCCAGGTGGTTCGTGAGGACGATCTCGACGCCGGGCTGGGTCGCCGAGCCGACGGTGATCCAACGAAAGCCCTCGCGGGCGACGTCGTTGCGCAGTTCCAGCCCGAGAACGTCCCGGTAGAAGGCCAGCGAGAGGTCCGGGTCCTGAATCTGCACGAAGCAGCGAGCAAGTGTGAGGTCCATGTCCGTAACGCTAGGTCGCGGTGGACGGCTGCGCTTCTCCGATCCTGCTCGGCCCGCGGACCGGCCGGGTGAGGTCCTTCGCGACGCAGCCGGGCACCCGGGCGAGATCGCTGTGGTCGTGGCTGCGGTAGGACGTCGGGGTCTCGCCGACCAGCTCGGTGAACCGCGCGCTGAAGGAGCCGAGCGATGTACAGCCGACGGCCATGCACACATCGGTGACCGACATGTCGCCGCGGCGCAGCAACGCCTTCGCCCGCTCGATGCGGCGCGTCATCAGATAGGAGTACGGCGTCTCGCCGTAGGCCGCGCGAAACCGCCGGGAGAAGTGCGCGGTCGACATCAGCGCGGCGCGCGCCAGCTCGGCGACGTCGAGCGGACGGGCGTACTCCCGGTCCATCAGATCGCGGGCGCGACGCAGGTGCGCGAGGTTGGCGAGCTCCTCCTGCGTCACCAAAGCAGCGTAACAACGCCGACGGAGCGGGCCGATGATCTTACTCGCGCCGGCCTGACCGGGACATGCGCGAGCCAGCATGGCGCTCCCGGCCCGAGCCAGGTCGACGCGCCGGGCGGCCCGGGCTAGCCGACGTAGTCGGCGAGGTGTTGGCCCGTCAGGGTGGACCGGGCGGCGACGAGGTCCGCCGGGGTGCCCTCGAACACGACCCGGCCGCCGTCGTGGCCCGCGCCGGGGCCGAGGTCGACGATCCAGTCGGCGTGCGCCATCACCGCCTGGTGGTGCTCGATGACGATCACCGACTTGCCGCCGTCGACGAGCCGGTCGAGCAGACCGAGCAGCTGCTCGACGTCGGCGAGGTGCAGCCCGCTGGTCGGCTCGTCGAGGACGTAGACGCCGCCCTTGTCGCCGAGCTGGGTGGCGAGCTTCAGGCGCTGCCGCTCGCCGCCGGACAGGGTGGTGAGCGGCTGGCCGAGGGTGAGGTAGCCGAGGCCGACGTCGGCGAGCCGGCCGAGGATCGTGTGTGCGGCCGGCGTGCGCGCGTCCCCGGCGCCGAAGAACTCCTCGGCCTCGGTCACCGGCATCGCGAGCACCTCGCTGATGTTCCGGCCGCCCAGGTGGTACTCCAGCACCGACGCCTGGTACCGCCTGCCGTCGCACTCCTCGCAGGTGGTGGCGACGCCGGCCATCATCGCCAGGTCGGTGTAGATCACGCCGGCGCCGTTGCAGGTCGGGCAGGCGCCCTCCGAGTTGGCGCTGAACAGCGCCGGCTTCACCCCGTTGACCTTGGCGAACGCCTTGCGGATCGGGTCGAGCAGGCCGGTGTACGTCGCCGGGTTGCTGCGCCGGGAGCCGCGGATCGGCGTCTGGTCGACGGCCATGACACCATCCCGGACGGACACCGAGCCGTGGATCAGCGAGCTCTTGCCGGAGCCCGCGACCCCGGTGATGACGGCGAGGACGCCGAGCGGGATGTCGACGTCGACGTCCTGGAGGTTGTGGGTGCTCGCGCCGCGGATCTTGAGCGCGCCGGTTGGTTTGCGTACCGTCGGCTTCAGGGTGGCCCGGTCGTCGAGGTGGCGTCCGGTGAGCGTCCCGGCGGAGCGCAGCCCCGCGACCAAGCCCTCGAAGCAGACCGTGCCGCCGGCCGTGCCCGCGCCGGGGCCGAGGTCGACGACGTGGTCGGCGATCGCGATGACCTCCGGCTTGTGCTCGACGACCAGCACCGTGTTGCCCTTGTCGCGCAGCCGCAGCAGCAGGTCGTTCATGCGGGCGATGTCGTGCGGGTGCAGCCCGATGGTCGGCTCGTCGAAGACGTAGGTGACGTCGGTCAGCGACGAGCCGAGATGGCGGATCATCTTCGTGCGCTGCGCCTCGCCACCCGACAGCGTGCCCGTCGGCCGGTCGAGCGACAGGTAGCCCAGCCCGATGTCGGCGAACGAGTCCAGGGCATGCCGCAGCGCCCCGAGCAGCGGCGCGACGCTCGGCTCGTCCAGCCCGCGCACCCACTCGGCCAGGTCGCTGATCTGCATCGCGCACGCGTCGGCGATACTGATCCCGTTGATCTTCGACGAGCGGGCAGCCTCGGACAGCCGGGTCCCGCCGCACTCCGGGCAGGTCTGGAACGTCACCGCCCGTTCCACGAAGGCCCGCACGTGCGGCTGCAACGCGTCGATGTCCTTCGACAGGAACGACTTCTGGATCCGGGGGATGAGCCCCTCGTACGTCAGGTTGATATTGTCGACCTTGATCCGCCGAGCCTCGCCGTACAGGAACTCCTCGCGCTGCTTCTTCGTGAACCTCGCGATCGGCACGTTCGCCGGTACCACCGCGGCGAAGATCCGGCCGAACCAGCCGTCGGCGCTGTATCCCGGGACCGTGATCGCACCCTCGGACAGCGCCTTGCTCTCGTCGAAAAGCTGCGTCAGGTCGATGTCCGAGACCGACCCCATGCCCTCGCAGCGCGGGCACATCCCGCCGATCCGGTGGAACGTCGCCTTCGTGGTCTTGCTGTTCCCGCGCTCGACGGTGATCGCCCCGCTCGCCTTGACCGAGGCGACGTTGAACGAGAACGCGTTCGGCGGCCCGACATAGGGCTTCCCGAGCCGGCTGAAGACGATCCGCAGCATCGCGTTCGCGTCGGTCGCCGTGCCGACGGTCGAGCGGGGATTGCCGCCCATCCGCTCCTGGTCGACGATGATCGCCGTCGTCAGACCCTCCAGCAGGTCGACCTCGGGCCGCGCGAGCGTCGGCATGAAGCCCTGCACGAACGTGCTGTACGTCTCGTTGATCAGCCGCTGCGACTCGGCCGCGATCGTGCCGAACACCAGCGAGCTCTTGCCCGAGCCGGAGACGCCCGTGAACACCGTCAGCCGGCGCTTCGGGATCTCGATGCTGACGTCCTTGAGGTTGTTCTCCCGCGCGCCCCGCACCCGGATCAGGTCGTGGCTGTCGGCGGCCTGCGCCGCCGGCGCGCTCTGATCCGTCCCCGCGGGCCTGCTCATCGCGTCTCCATGGTGGTCACGCTAGCCAGCACGGGCTCGATCGGGCTTCTCCATTCCTGACCCGTCGAGCCCGACCCGTCGAGCGGTCGGCGCTCAGCGCCGGCCGGGCGGGTCCGCCGGGCGCTCCGGGGGGACGGTGATACCCGCCGGAGTCTCGGTCAGTGTGTGGATCAGCGTGTTCAGCCGTTCACGGATCTTCGGCGGCGCCGGCTGGCTCACCGGTCCGCCGACGTCGTCGACCCGCCGGGTCGGGCCGAGGATCAGCAGATCGTTGGCAGCCTCGTCGAAGGCGCCGGTGTCGGGGGTGCGCACGGCCCTGTCCAGCCGGTCGAGCACCCTGGCGACCTCGTCCCACCGGTCGGCCGGCAGCTGCCAGTACTGCGCGATGCCGAGCGTCAGCACGGCGTCGTCCCGGCGTCCCGCGGAAGACGGCGTCGTCGTTTCGTGATGGTCCCCCATGCAAGAACATGATAAGGACGCGCGTTCATCACTGGGCCTCGCCTTCGGGCCGCGCCGCGGCCACTGCCGGGAACGAGGCCCCGAACATGGGACCTCGCGGTCAGTCCGGCAGGTCGAGGCCCAGGCGGCGCGCGGCGGCGCGGAACGTGTCGTTATAGGGGTAGGCCGCAAGCGCGGCACGGACCAGCCGGTGATGCGGATCCCGCACCCGGCCGTGTTCCATCTGCTGAAGGTTCGCCGTCCAGGCCGAGCGCGCCCCGCTGCCGGTGATCGGAGTCTGCAGGTCCCGCTCCAGGCCGGCGTCGGCCAAGACCTGGGCGGCCAATTCCGGCAGGTAGGCGACGCGAGCAAGCTCGCGCAGCAGGCCCTCGCGTTCCGCGCCCTCGAGCAGTTGAGGCACCGCCCGCGGCGCGGGTCCGGCCGGCCCCTCCGGCGGCGCGGATCCGGCCGGCCCCTCCGGCGGCGCGGGTCCGGCCGACACCGCCGGCACCGCCGGCACCCGGCCGGGCGCCGGCGCCGGTGAGCCCTCCGGGCGTTCCGGGCCATCCAGGCGCTCCGGGCGCTCCGGGCGCACCTGAGGCACCGGGCCGAGCATCCCCGCCGCGTGCTCCTCGGTCGTGCGCGCTCTGCCCAGCGCGCGCTGGGCGTAGTCCTGCTCGTCGGCCAGCCTGCGCCCGAAGAGTTCGGCGAGCTCCGCGTCGTCACCGAACAGGCCGGCGGATGCCGCGGCGGGGGCCTCGGCGCGCAGTGCCTCGGCCAGGTTCGACCTGGCGATGTCGACCGCCTGGGCCAGGCCGCCGATCTCCGCGGCCTGGTTGGCGGCGGTCGCCGCGGCCGCCAGCGCCCGGCGCCGAAGATCCGTCCCCCTGGCGGCGAGCTCGGTCATCTCGGCCGTGACGCTGTCCATTCCGGCCGCGCCGCCGCCCGCGGCGCCCGCATCCGGAATCTCGGCCAGCAGCCGGGCCAGCGCCGCCACCATCCCGTCCAGCCCGGCGAGGGTCTTCCGGACGCGGCGCCCGTCGTCCCAGAGCCGGACAAGATATCGGATCTTGGCCGCCTGCAGCAGGTAGTAGCCGAACGGCGTCATCTCGGCGGTGCCCCGCGACCAGGCCCAGGCAGAGAGCCCGTGCTCGCCGCTGCGCGCAGCGACCGCGACGATCCGCCGGTCCACCCGACCCTCGGGCTGGTCGGCGACCTCCCACACGGCGTAGCCGGAACGGGTCGCGGCGCCGCGGTCCACCCACCCGTCGTCGGTCGGCGCGGGCAGCGCAGGCAGCAGCCGCCGGGCCACCGGCGCCGCAGCCGGCAGGTCCGGCTGCTTCTCGCCGAGAAGCCCGAGATAGAGGCGGACGCTGCCCAGCAGCGTCGCCGCCAGCGGGACTCCGGCAACCGCGACCGCCGCCGAGGCCCACACCTCGGACCAGCGCGCGTCGAGGTCCCGCCACCCACGCGGCCCGTTCGGCGGTCCTAGCCGGACCGCCAGACTGAGGACATCGTGGTGCAGCCGCAGCAATGCCTCGCCCCGGCCGACCTCCGGGTCCAGGCCCGCGCGGGCACTCAGCACCCGTCCGGTCGGCGGCAGGCCGGTCTGCGTCGCGAGCCCGTCCACACTCGCCGGGAACGCCGACGGCGCGCCGGTCGCCGCGATCTCCTGATCCATCCCCAGCCGGTCGCCACAGGCATCCCAGATCGCGCGCAGCCCCTCGAAGCCGCGAGCCGCGACCGGCCCACCGGTGGGCGCGAACAGATAGGCGACCAGCACCGGGTCGACCGGCGGCGACGTCGCGTGCGGGCCGTGCGGCGAGAACCGCGAAGGCGGCACCGTTGTCGGCTGGTCCTCACCGCTGTGCGTGCCGTCGTCCGTGTGCGACGTCCCCGGCCCCGTAGTCACGCCAGAAGTCAACCAGCCCGGGACCGTCGCCCGTGCGCGGACCGGGCAAAGCCCCTTGCGGCCGGATCGCCGAGCAGCGCCTGGCCCCGGTCCTCGGGCGGCGGCGGAGTTCGAACGGCGGCGGCAGGCGGCGGCGGCAGGCGGCGGCGCGCTCGGCGAGGTGCTCGGTGAGATCCGGCGCTGCCAGTCCCGGCCGGTGCGCGCCGGGGGCTTTGCCCGCTGGCCCACGGGTCACGGTTGCCCGGGGCTAACGTCGTGACGGGACCGCGGGCGCGCCGCGGCCCGGATCTGGCAGGAGGCGGCCAGGATGGAGCTGCGCGAGGCGATGCGCACGTCGGGGGCCGTGCGCGCGTTCACCGACGAGCCGGTGCCGGACGGGGTGCTCGCGCGAGTGCTCGACGAGGCCCGGTTCGCGCCGAGCGGCGGCAACACCCAGCCGTGGACGGTGATCGTGCTGCGCGACCCGGCGCTGCGCCGGGCCATCCGCGACCTGGTCGTACTCGGCTGGCGGGAGTACCGGGCGCAGGTCAAGGCCGGGGTGCGACCCTTCGCGCCGGGCCCGGACGGCCGCTGGGGCGGCCCGGCGATCGACCTCGCCGAGGCGGCGGTGACGCCCTCGCCGAACCCGTTCGTCGACCAGCTCGACGAGGTGCCCGCGCTGCTGGTCGTCTGCGCTCGGCTCACCTCCCTCGCGGTCATGGACGTCGAGCTGGAGCGGCAGAGCATCGTCGGTGGCGCGTCGGTCTACCCGTTCGCTCAGAACCTGCTGCTCGCGGCCCGGGCGGAGGGTCTCGGTGGCGTGCTGACGACCTTCCTCGTCCGACGCGAGCCGGCCGCGGCGAAGCTGCTCGCCATCCCCGCCGACCACGCGATCGCCGCCGTCGTCGCTCTTGGCTACCCGCAACGGCGCGCCACCAAGCTCACCCGCCGCCCGGTCGAGCAGTTCACCCGTGTCGACACGTTCGACGGGCCGGCCTTCGCGGGCCCGGCGGGCGCTGCGACGGCGACGTGACCGCCGCCGGCCGCGGTGACCTGGCGCCGGAACCGCCCTCGACGGTCGAAGCGTGTGTGCTGAGTGAGCCTATGGGCTCACTGGCGCAACACACTTCCTCGCACACCCGGCGAGGTGCGTCGGCTGAGTGAGCCTATAGAGGGCCTGAGGCGACACGGTTCGTGGTCGCAGGCCCGACGGCGGCGGCGGGCACGAACGCGGGGGCGATCGGGGCCCGGGGAATCGTCCGGGCGGGCGGTTTCAAGCCGGCAGAGGCCGGCTCAGCCGTGTGCAGATGATCGCTTTCCGTGATTGGTGGCGTCCTCGTCGTCGACGGGCCGCCGGGCGTCGGGCCGGCTCGGTCGGCGACGGGCCGTCAGCCGAGCTGCTGCGGGCTGCGCGTCGTAACCGAGGCGTCTCTCGTCGAACCGGCATTGCTTCCTCCTCGTCCACCGGCGTCCGCCTGCTGGAGCGGCTGGGGCGGTCGGGTGACCGGCCGGTCGGGTGGGTGGTCGGCCGATCGTGGACGGTCGTGATCCACGGCGCCACTAATAGTCCCCGTCACCGGCCGCCCACCGGCGAATTGCGGGGCGCGAGCCGTCCGATTGCGGGGCGCGAGCCGTCCGACGGGCGGCTGGCGAGGAGGAAAGAAGTGGTAAGAAACGGGTCTGCTGTCCGACTCGAACTCCCGCCGGCTTTGGCATTGGGGGCCCGACCTTGCCGCGCTAGCCTGAGGCGGAGCGGGAGGCGAAGGCGCGGGCAACGGATTTCACACCCGTCGCGTCGCCAGCGGAAAGGTCGCCCGCCGAGGCCGGGCCGAGGATCGTGAGAGCGCCGCGTCGGAGTTTTCCCGCAAGCCCGGAAGTTGCGACGGACCTGGATTCTCCCGTGACGTCGGGATGGCAGCCGGCCGTCCCGTGAAAACCCGATCGGATGGTTGTCTTCGTGAAGTCCCGGTCAAGTCAGACCGCTTCGACGGGTCGCCGGCGTCGACGGCCCGTCTGGTACGCGTTCCTCGCCGCGACGACGTTGTGCCTGGTGTTCGCCGGGACCGCCGCCGCCGGCCCGGCGAACGCGATCATCGTCGACCCGGGCGGCGGTGGTGGCGGGACCTCCACCTTCGGCCTTCAGCGAGTCGCGAACTCCGGCTGCCTCGACGACCCGCAGAACAGCTCGAGCACCAGTATTCAGTACCAGGTGTACGGCTGTAACCAGACGGCGGCGCAGAAGTTCTCGCTGGCGGCCGGGTCAAGTTCCAGTTTCGTCCACCTCGTGCACAACGGTCTGTGCCTGGTACCCAATGGAGCCGATCCTCTCCTGATCGTCACCCAGCGGTCCTGCGGCTCCGGCGCGGATTTCGACTGGCGGTGGAACAGGCAGACCGACGGCACGGTGTACATCACCAGCCCGTACTACAGCGGTTTCGGCCTCGAGAGTTACGACAACCACAAGGTCGGCGCGACGTACGCCTTCTACGCCTGGACCATCGTCTAGGAATGCGGGGTACGGCGCCGGTCACGCATTGCCGGTGGCCAGCCGGCTGTCGAGGACGTCGAGCTCGGCGGTGAACGCGGTGCGCAGCGCGGCCTTGTCGGAGTCGTCGAGCCAGGTGGCGTCGACACCGTTCAGGACGAGGGTGCGCACGGTGTCCTGGCCGTAGCCGAGGGCGGTGCACAGCTCGACATACTCACGGCCGATGTCGGTGTGGAACATCGTCGGGTCGTCCGAGTTGATCATGACGTTCAGCCCGGCCGCGACCATGTCCCTGATCGGATGGGTGGTCAGGTCGGGCCAGCCGTAGACGACGGCGGTCGACGTCGGGCAGCAGGTGAAGAAGATGCCCTCGTCGCGGCAGCGGCGGATCACCGCGTCGTCCGCCATGATGTGGTAGCCGTGGTCGATCCGCTCGCAGCCGAGGACGTCCAGGCAGGTGGTGATGTTGGCCGGCGGGGCGTCCTCGCTGGCGTGGCTGGTCAGCCGTAGGCCGCCGGCCTTCGCCGCCCGGTAGGCGTCGGCGAACTTCTCCGGCGGGTCGGGGGCCTCGGCGCCGTCCATCCCGAGGCCGATCAGCTCGTCGACCCGGTTCGCCAGCACCTCGTCGACCATCTGCCGGGCCGTCGCGGGCGGGTCCTGGCGGTAGACGTCGGCGATCAGGCGGCAGCGGACGCCGAGATCGGCCTCGGCGGCGCGGATGCCGTCGACCAGCCCGCTGATGACGGTTGCCATCGGGATGCCACGCCGGGTGTGCAGCGTCGGGTTGAAGAACATCTCCCGGTAGCGCAGATTGCCGAGCCGGACGCCGTCCGCCAGCGACTCATAGGCGCAACGGGCGAAGTCCGCCCGATCGATCAGCGTCGAGGACACCATGCCGAAGATCTTCAGGAACTCGTAGATGGTGTCGTAGTCGTAGAGCCGCGCGACGTCGTCGGTGGGCAGCGCGATGTCGTGCGCGCGGGCCAGGTCGGCGAACGTCGCCGCGCGCACGGTGCCCTCGAAATGGCAGTGCAGCTCCACCTTCGGCACCGACCGCAGATACTCGGAGTAGTCCATCGAGCTCGCCCTCCCACGCCGGCACCACCGCACCGCTCACCCTAGGTTCCGCGGCCGCCCGGGAGGTTTCCGGCGGGAAAAGCGCAGGTCACGGCACGGGCGACGAGGGCTCGGTGGGGGAGCAGCGGGCCGGTCGGCACGGTCGCCGTGGCGTGCACGAGGACCGCGGCGAGCTCGGCGGGGCGATGGAGGAACGGCGAGGGCGCGCCGTCGATCTCCAGGGGCTTGACTGCGCCGCCGGTGGCCTCGTCGATCGAATAGCCCTCGACGGGGCTTTCTGACTCGGGGGTCGTCCGGGTCCAGCACCAGGCGCCATGAAATCCGCCGGGCACAAGCACAAATCGCGTGAGACAACTTCCGGATATCGACCGCGGCCGCCCGAGCCCGCGCGGATAACTCGGTTACTAGCGCCCGCGACGCTACGTCCGACGGTCGCGCCGAGTCACCGGATCAGCTGGACATGCTGGGGCCGTCGCCCGTCAGGCCGCCTTCGGAGAGCTGGGAAAGCTCTGCGTCCCAGTCGATGTGGCCCGACTCGGTGCCCGAAGGCACCGCCGTGACGACGCGGCGCAGGAAGGTGCGCACCGCCCAGCGCGGCAGGCCGATCCTTGCGTGACCGCCGGGGCTGGTCAGCCGCAGCTCGACGACCGCCTCGCCGGCATGGGTGATCGGGGCGATCCGCACGTCCGCGATGCCGGCGGGACGGCGCAGGCCGTCCTCGAGCAGCTCGCGGGCGAATACCCATTCGACCCAGGCGCCGCTGCCGACGTCAAAACGGATGAGGACGGCGAACGGGTCGCCGCGTCGGTAGGCCAGTTCGGCGGGAAACTTACCTCCGTCGTCCAGGAGCCGGGCATCGAACGAGACGGTGATGGTGGGTGCGGCTGGGGTCACCGTGGCCTCCCCTCAACGGGCGAGTGCGGACGTTGCCGATATCATGGCGCTTCTTCGGGAAAATGGGCAGGTATCCGAAGTCGCGCGTCTTGGGACGATTTTCCCGCTCGCCGGAGGGGTTGGGAAGTGGGTCAACCGCACCGGCACCTTCGGGCCCGACGCCCGATGATCACCGTTCCCGGGCCCTCTCGGCTGCCCGCCACCGCCCTTCGGACGCGTTCGGTGCGGCACATGTGCCCGCACGTCAGCGGGAACCGCCCTATCGTCTGGCGAGAAGCTGATTCCGGTCCGTTGTCTGCCGGCCGCGGGTCGGGCGCCGGTGGCGCGATGGTCTGCGGTACGGCCCGCAGACGATGTGCGAGGGCGGCGGCACCGCGAACGCCACCCTCATCGAACTGATCGACGGCTAGCGACGGCCTTCCTGGCACCCGCTGTCGCCCGACAGGCCCAGGCGGTGCCGGGGACGCGCGCGAACCTGCGCTCCGGCAGGCCGCCGAGGTGTCACCATCGGGGTGATGAAGCACGAGGGGGACCGGCCGGCCAGCGCGCCACGCGGTGCGACCCGCGCGGCCGACACGGCGACCACGGTCGAGCCCGCCGGCGGCGTGGCAGCCCGGGCTCGCCTGCTGCCCGCGGCCGCCGCGGCAGGCGCGGACGTGGAGCGGCTGCGGCGGCTGCTCGGCGGCGAGCAGCTCGCCTGGCTGGTCGAGCGCGCCCGGCGGCGGCTGGCGCAGGACCAGCCCCTGACCGGCGTCGTGACCCTGCCGAAGGCCAGCCACGAGCAGCGCCGGGCCGCCGAGCGGCTGCTGGGCCGCCGGGCCGGCCGGGGCTACTCGCTGTCGGTCCCGCTGGACGAGGTCGACCGGATCCTGCGTGCCGGCGGCGCTTGCCCGGACGGGCTCGCGGCGGCCGTCGTGCTGCTGACCGGCCCGGTCGCGCTCGCCGCGGCCGTCGGCGCCGGCGCCGACGCGGGCGCAGTGGCCGGGAGCGCGGCCCTGGCCGCTGGCGGCGGGGCGGCAGCTGGCGGCGGGGCTGTGGCTGGCGGCGGGGCGGCGGTTGGCGGCGGGGCGGCGGCGTGGGCGGCCGCCCGGGAGCCGCTGGACTCGCTCGCCGGGCGGCGCCCGGAGCTGTCCCGGTGGCTCGGCTGGCTGGACGGGACGGGGACCTTTCACCGGCTCGCCGGCGACCCGGCCACGGCCGGGAGGCTCGCCGAGCGGATCGCCGCCGTGCTGGACGCGCTGCCGCCCGAAGGCGCGTCGCTCGAGCGTTTCGCGGACCTGCTGGCCGACCTGGCCGCCGAGCGCGGCGGGGACGCGGCCGCGCCGCCGGACCGGTCCAAGGCCGGCCCGCCGGGCCCGGCGGTCGTACCCCCACCCGTGCGCGGAGTGCCTGGTCACGGCTAATATCGGGGCACCGATGGTGCGGGACGGCCATCGTGGGACTGTCAGTGTGCGGGGGTTCGACCAGGTTCGTGACGGAGGTGCCGGTGCTCCGCAGCTCGGGACGGGGAGACGCCGCGCCGCTGCCGCGGCGGGTGCCGGGCGCGGTGCCGCCGTCGAATCTGCCCGTGACGTTCGAAGACGACCCGGCTCTGCTGGAGCGCGTGGCCGCGCGCCTGCGTGCCCTCGACGACCGCCGCCTCGCCGGCCTGCGCCGTCTGAACTAGCCGACGGCCGGCCGGCCCGGGTCAGGCAGGCGGGCGGCGACGAAGCAGCTGGGCGCCGCGGAACCCGGCCGCCTGCCGGAGCTGCGCGGTCACGTCGGACTCGTGGCGACGCTGGTGGGCATCGGCGTTCGACGCCACGGCCCAGCCGCGCCAGACTCGGGCGACCATCGGCGGCATCATCCTTCCCCGTCGTGAACGCTTCCCCGTGAACGGGATTCGTGACACGGCGGCCGACCATCGGTTGTGCCAGGAACCGTGCGCGCCGGCCGCGACGGCGCGGGCAGGAGGATACGGCTGATGACGTGTTCGGGCCGGCCGGCGGACACCGCAGGCCAGGATGCGACGGCCCAGGATGCGGCCAGGGGCCGCGCCGCGGGTTCCGTCGGCTCGATGCTCATCGGGTCGCTGACGGACGTGCCGGGGATCGCCGTCGGGCATGCCCAGCGGGTCGGCGACGGCTGGCGGACCGGGGTGACCGTGGTGCGCACGCCGCCGGGCGGGGCGGTCGGCGGGGTCGATGTCGCCGGCGGGGCGCCGGGGACGCGGGAGACGGATCTGCTCGACCCGCGCAACGCGGTCGACCGGGTGCACGCGATCGTCCTGACCGGCGGCAGCGCCTTCGGCCTGGCCGCCGCCGACGGGGTGATGCGCCGGCTCGCGGACGCGGGCGTCGGCTTCCCGGTCGGGCCGGCCGGGGTGGTACCGATCGTCCCCGCGGCGGTGATCTTCGACCTCGGTCGCGGTGGTGCCGTGCCGGCCGGCCGCGCGACTCCCGGGCCGGAGCTGGGCGCGCGGGCCTACGACGACGCCTCGGTCGGACCGGTGCCGTACGGAACCGTCGGTGCCGGCACGGGCGCCGTCAGCGGTGGCCTCGCGGGAGGCGTAGGCGGCGCCTCGACGGTGCTCGCCGACGGGACGACCGTCGCGGCGCTCGTCGTGGTCAACTCGGCGGGCTCCGCCGTCGACCCGCGGACCGGCCGGCTCTACGGCGACCTCGACGAGCAGCTGCCGCCGCCGGACCCGGAGCTGGTCGCCGCCTGGCTGGCCTCCGACCGGGCCCCGCGGCCGTTCCCCCGGGACTTCGCGTCGACGGCCCGCGAGTCCGGCCCCCGGGCCGCGGACGGGTCGGCCGAGGCCGCGCCGCCCGCGACGGCGCCGCCCGCGACGGCGCCGCCGGACCCGCCGATCCCCGGGCTGCTCATGAACACCACGATCGGGGTCGTCGCGACCGACGCCGCGCTGACGAAGGCGCAGTGCGCCCGGCTGGCGGCCAGCGCACAGGACGGGATGGCCCGGGCGATCCGGCCGGTGCACACGATGGTCGACGGCGACACCGTCTTCGCTCTGGCCACCGGCGCCCGGCCGCCCGGCAGCCTGAACGAGCTGCTCGCCGCCGCCGCCGACACCTTCGCCCGCGCCGTCGCCGTCGCCGTCGACGCGGCCGCGGGCCACCCCGACCTCCCCGGCTATCGCCGGCTGCTCGTGGGCGAGCCCGACGGCGGCGGCGCGGCGTAGCGCCCGCGGCTGCCCGGCGCCGAGGGGCCGCTGGACACCGGGGCCGGACTGGGCGCGGGGGAGCGGTCAGCGCAGGGCGGAGACCAGCCGGGGGTCGCCGGGGCGGGCGTCGTCGGCCGGTGTCGTGCCGGCGGAACCGGCGGAGTCTGCGCGGGCGAGGACGGAGGCGAGGATCTCGCCGGCCCGGACGGCGACGTTGGACAGCAGGGTCGACGAGATGCCGTGGGTGTGCTCGGTGGCGCCGGTGACGTAGACGGCGGCCGAGGCGGGACCGGTGGGCACGAGCCGGTAGTCGCGGGTGATCAGCGGCCGGCCGGCGTCGTCGACGCGGTAGGCCTCGGCACCTTCGCCGAGCAGGGCGCGTGGCTGCCGGGACCGGTAGCCGGTGGCGAACACGACGACGTCGACGTCGAGGTCGCGCCGCGCGCCGGTCGGCAGGAACTCGATCGTCGTGCGCAGCCCGTCGTCGCGCCTTTCCACGGCTGCGAGCCGGGACGCTCGGACCAGGTGCAGGCGGCGCGGGCCCCGGACCTGCTCCTGGTACACCCGCCGGTACAGCTCCTCGATGAGGTCCATGTCGACGACGGAGTAGTTGGTCGACCGGTGGTAGTCGGTGAGCATGCGGCGGACGTCGGCGGAGGCGTGGAAGTAGTCGTCGACGGCGTCCGGGTCGAAGATCTGGTTCGCGAACGGGCTGTTGTCCGCGGGGCTGTACCCGTAGCGGGAGAAGACCGCGTGTACCTCGGCGGTGGGGAAGGAACGGTGCAGGTAGTCCGTCACCTCGGCCCCGCTCTGTCCCGCGCCGACGACGACGAACCGGCCGTGGCGCAGCGGTGGCAGGTCGCCGAGCCGGTCGAGCAGATCCCGGTTGTGCCAGATCCGGTCGTCCAGCGCGAATCCGGCCGGCAGCCGCGGCTCCAGGCCGAGCGCGACCACCACGTTGCGGGCGCGGCGGACGGTGGTGCGACCGGCGCGATCCCGGCTCACGACGTCGATGTGGGTGATCTCGCCGCCCTCGACGACCGGGCGCAGCGTGCTGACGGTCTGTCCGTACTCGACCAGGTGGTCGAGCCGGTCGGCCGCCCACTCCAGGTAGTCGTGAAACTCGTGCCGAAGCGGGAACATCGTCTTGTGGTTGATGAAGTCGACCAGTCGGGCGCAGCCGTGCAGATAGGAGAGAAAGCTGAAATCGCTGGTCGGATTGCGCAGCGTCACCAGATCCTTGAGGTAAGAGACCTGCATGGTGGCGCCGTCGATCAGCATTCCGCGGTGCCAGCCGAATTGCTCCTGCTGCTCCAGGAAGACGGCCCGGCGCCGGTCGGACGGGTCGAGGCGGGCGTTGTGCTCGTCGATCGCGATCGCCAGGGCCAGGTTCGCTGGCCCGAACCCGACGCCGATGACGTCGTAGAGCTCCGGCTCCGTCGTCTGTGTTGACCTCGGTGCCGCGGGATGCGGTCGCCCTGCCACGGGTGCCTCCGTTGGGGGTGTGGGTGCGGCTCGGCGGGGGCTGGCGCCGAGCGGGGCGGGCTGGTCGACGAATAGTGACCAGACCAGTGCAATTCGCTGCCCTTAGGTTAGGCTAGCCTAAGTAAGGGGCGATGTCATGTCGCAAAGTCGTGGCTCGCGGCTGACGGGCGACGTGCGGCCCGCGAACCCTTGCGATCCAGCAAGCGTGGCGTAAGGTAACCAGTTGGCGACGCAGGGACGTCAGTGCGACGTGGAGGTGAGGCGTATTACCGCCGAGCGCCGTCGGGAGCGTCTGCGGCGCACCTGGCCGCAGTCGCCGGACCTAGTTCCGCGTTGCGTGGATGACCGCTTGGTGTCACGGATATTACGTATTCGTGCGGTTACGGACGGTTGCGCGATGCATGTCACTGTGACTGAGGTGCGGCTGTGAAGCATTGTTGGGAGGAAGCGAATTCGGGATGGGTGAATCTGATGCATATTGTGAGCGGCAACACTTCGTCTGCTCGTCGGAAGCCTCGGTTAGTAGCTGAGGCGCCTTCCGTTCCGAGCCAGTCCAGGCGGCTCGCACCGCCGCCCGTCGCGGCCGCCTCCGGCCGGCCCAGCTGGGTGGCCGTCCGGCTGCACGCGGCGCTCGCCAGCGCCGATCGCCCGCTGCGGGCCCGCTCTCTCGCCTATGACCTCGGTCTCTCTGCCGCCGAGGTGACCGCGGAGCTTCGTCACATGCAGGACATCGGCGTCGCGTCGTCACGCGACCGGCGCTGGTCCGTCACCGGCGCCGCGCCCGCCGCCGTTGACGACACCGCCGTCGGCCGGCCGCGCAAGAGCGCCTGAGTCGTCGGCACGGGCCATGGCCACCGGCCGACGGTCGGTGGCCGCCCCGTTCCTCGCTCGGGGTACGGAAACCTTTTAGACCGTCCCGACCCGTCCGCCCCACCCGGCCAGGGAATTGTCGATTGCCCGACTGCGCGCCGCCGCGCGGTGAGTGGTAAGCGCCGGCACCGCGCGTTTTACCGGCCCTTTCGAGGCGCCCCGCGCGGAATAAATGGATGGCCCGTGCGGACCTTCTTCGCACCGCGGTATCCCGGTTGGTCCTGTCGCGACCGCGGCCGGTGTGGCCGGTCGGCGCGTATGCGCCGCCGCCAGCTCGGCCGCCGCCAGCTCGGCGGCCGCCAGCTCGGCGGCCGCCCGGTGCGCCGGTCTTCGGATCCACCGACCAAGCCCGTGCGCGGGCGTCCGCCCAGGTCACGGCCTGAGCCGGCCGCCGGGTGCGGGCACGCGCCGGCACCGTTGTCTCCCGTGGCCGACGCTCGGCCACGCCGAGCAGCGCATCTCGGGAACTCTGGCCGATCGCGCTACTCTCCGAAGCATGGGGGACACGTACAGAAATCGGAAGACGGCCGGACCACAGCTCCACCTGCCCTGCGAGGCCTGCCGCCAGCTCGATCAGGCCCGCTCCGGCGCCCTGGATCGCCAGGTCGCCCTGACCTGGCCGCCCGGCCGGCGGCCACAGGGCTGCACCTGCAAACACGTCCGGCGCGACGGCGACCGCTGACTGCCAGGCTCGTAGGCCGGGCACGCCGGGCACGCCCGCGGGCGCAGGGCGGCGATGTCACGGCCGGGTCCGTGTTGGCCACGGCCCCGTAACCCGCAGGGCCGCCCAGCGAAACGTCGATGGGCCGTAATGGCGGGTAGACGGGTATCACCGCGCGGCACCGCCGCCAGCCGGTGACGCGAGGCCACGCCCGGCCCGGCCCGTGGGGCCGCCTCGTGCCCCGCGGCGTCGGCGGGGTGCCGGCGGGCCGCGCCGACGCTCCGGCCGACGACTGGACGGCCCTGACCTGGGCCGCGGAGGCGAGGACCTACGTGACGACGACACCGGACTTCCCGCTGCTCGACATCCGCCGCTGGCGCGACGGCACCGGCGACCAGCGCTACCGGTTCGCCTGCGAGCTCGACGTGGCGCTGCGCCAGTCCGGGTTCCTGCTGCTGGCCGGGCACGGCGTCGACCCCGGCCTGCGGGCGCGGATCCGGGCCGCAGCGGCCCGGTTCTTCGCGCTGCCGGCCGGGGCGAAGGACCCATACGCGACGCCGGTCGGCGGGCGGGGCTGGATCCGGCCCGGCAGCGAGGCCAACGCCTACTACGGCGAGGTCGCCGACGCGGCCCGCGCCGACCTCAAGGAGAGCCTGACCTTCGGTCGCACCTTCACCACCGGCGACACCGACCTGGACAGGACCTGGTTCAGCGCGAACGTCTGGCCGGCCGAGTGCCCCGAGCTCGAGGCGCTCTGCGAGCGGTACACCGGCGAGATCCGCGCGCTCTACACCGACCTGTTGCGCGCCTGCGCCGTCGCGTTCGGCCTGCCGGAGCCGTGGTTCGCCGACCGGGTCGGCGCCAGCCCACACACCCTGAACATCAACAGGTACCCGGCGCGCGCGCACACCGGGACGCCGCTGGACGGCCAGTTCCGGGTCGCCCCGCACACCGACTGGGGTGTGCTCACGATCCTCGACCGCCAGCCCGGCTACGGCGGCCTGCAGGTGCAGGACCGCGCCGGCCGCTGGCTGGACGCCCCCTACGAGCCGAACGCCTTCACCGTCAACGTCGGCGACCTGCTCGCCCGCTGGACCGGGGACCGGTGGCGCTCCACCCGCCACCGGGTGCTCCCGCCACCGGCCCAGGCCCCCGACGAGGAGCTCATCTCGCTCATCGTCTTCCTGGAGGCGAACGTCGACACGGTCGTCGAGCCGCTCGTCGCCGGCACGGCCTACGCCCCGATCGTCGCCGGCACCTGCCTGCTCGAACGCGCCAACGCCGCCACCGTCTGACCGCCCGCCGGGAGCGGCCGCGGCGCGGCCGCTCCCGGCGGGCCCAGACCAGGAATGCCGACGGCCTAGCAGGAATGCCGACGGCCTAGTGCGGCAGGTCCTTGTCCGCGCAGACCGAGAGGGCGGCGCGGGTGTCGGTGTAGATCGCGGTCGTGTCGGAGTTCAGCGCGTCCCGGTAGACGACCGCGAACGGCTGGGAGAGGTCGCCGTACTTCTTCTTGTCGGCGGTGGCCGCGGCGACGCCCAGGTCGCCGGCGGCCCGCAGCCGGCGCCAGTCGACGTCGACGGGGCGGTTCAGGTTCGCCTTGGTCCGCACGAGCGCCGCGCAGGCCGCCTGCGCATCGTCGGGAGCGTTGCTCGCTGCCTTGCTCCCGCCACCGCAGCCGGCCAGCGCCGCGGCGAGCGCGACGGTCACGACGGCGGCGCTGACGATCCGGCCCGGCCTGGCACTCGTGCGCATGCCGCCATCATCGACCATCGCGCACCTCCAGGACAGGTACCGGGACGGCGCGGCCGCCGCGAAACTGCCCGGCCCCGGCGCCCCCGCGCCGCGCGGCCGTCGCGGGCTACCCGCTTCCGCTTCGGCGCGTCCACAGCACGGTGCCGTCCTCCAGGCAGATGACGAGCTCGCCGTCGTCGCGCAGCTCCAGGTAGGCGTTCGACCCCTGCGGGCCCGAGCTCCAGTAGACGGTCGCCCCGTCGGCGCCGTAGAGCCGCAGGTCTCCGACGTCGTTCATCGTGGCGTAGGCGACGTTCGTCCCGCCGGTGCCGCTCTGCCAGACCACGTCGGCCGGCCCGGGATTCTCGGGGTACATCACGAGGTTCCCGTCGGAGCGCAGGGTGGCGACGTACCGGCCGTTGCTCGAGACGAGCTGCTGGCCCGGCGTCATCCGCTGACCGGCGTGCAGCGCGGACCGGGTCCGGCCGGGGGCGGCCGTCGGCCCCGGAGGCTGCGGACCGCCTCCCACCGCCTGCGGCGTCGGCGCAGCCGCGGTGGGCGCGGGGGGCGCCTCCGCACCGGCCAGCATCGACGGCGCGGTCGCCACCAGGCCGGTGATCAGCGGCGGTTCGCTCGACGTGCTCGGGCCGCGGCTGCGGGGGACCAGCAGGGTGACGAGCGTGACGACCAGGAGGACGCCGAACGCGGCCGGAATCCACCAGTGCGGCACGGTGCGCCGTGGCCCGGTGCCGGTCTGCCGGCCGCCGTCCGAGCTGTCCCGGCGGCCGTCCGAGCCGTCGCGGCCGCCGTCCGAGCCGTCGCGCCCGGCGCCGTCGGCCGGCACGCGTCCCTGGCTCGGGTGCGGCGGCCGCTCGCCCGGTGGCGGCCGGTCGTCGTCCGCGGCGCCGCGCGCCGGCCGGGCCGGGGAGCCGCCGCCCGCCCCGGGCGACGCCGGTTCGCCCGGCCCTGGCGAGACCGGGGCGCCGGAGCCGGGCGGCGCCGACGGTGGCGAGACGTGAACCGGCGGCGCGTCCGCGACCAGGACGTCGTGGGACGGCGGCGGGGCCGGCGCGGGCACGGTCGGCGTGCCGGGCAGGCCCAGCCTGTGCTGGGTGTCGCGGATCGCCGCGGCGAACGCGGCGGCGGTCGGCCACCGCTCGTCCCGCTCGACGGCGAGGCCGCGGCGCAGCAGTGACCGCAGCGGACCGGACAGCCCCAGGTCGGCGTCCCGCGGCAGGCCGAGGCCGACCCGGTGGATGAAGGCGCCGGTGCCCTCGCCGGGCAGCTGCTCGAACGGCGGGGTGCCCGTCAGCATCTCGAACAGCGTCGCGGCGAGGCTCCACACCTCCGAGCGCGGCGAGAACCGGCCGTGGAAGAGCACCTCCGGCGCCGCGTAGGCCTGGGTGAAGCCCTTGACGGTGACGGACGAGCGGCCGGCGCCGACCCAGATCGAGACGCCGAAGTCGGACAGCAGCGGATGGCCGTCGCCGGTGAGCAGGATGTTCGCGGGCTTCACGTCGCAGTGCAGCACCGGCGGGACGAGCCCGTGCGCCCAGGCAAGCGTGTCGGCGAGCAGCGCGGCGGTGCGCAGGGCGTCCGGCATCGACAGCGGCCCGTCGCGGCGCAGCGCCTTCGACAGGGCGCCTCCGCCGACGAACTGCATGCACAGCCACGGCCGGCCGCTGGGCGTGAGCCCGGCGCTGTGGACGGTGACGACACCCGGATGGGCGGACAGCCGGCCGAGGGTCGCTGCCTCGTGGCGGAAGGCGGCGAGCGCCGCCGTGTCGTGCTCGAGCTGGCCGGCGAAGAGTTTCAGCGCGACCGTCCGGTTCAGCGCCTCGTCGTAGGCGCGGAACACCTGCCCGGCCGATCCGGAGCCGACGGGGGCCAGCTCGCCGAAGCCCGGGGGGAGGTCGCGGTCGGACCAGGAGCCCGCCGAGGAACCGCCCATCATGTCTCTCCTGCACCGCTGGCATCCAGCCGCTGTCAAGACTACCGAGACCCGATTAAACGACCGGTAAAGGTACCCGCACGGCTCGCCTCGCGACCGTAGCGCGCCGCTGTCCGGCCCGCCGAGGGCGGCCTGCCGAGGGCGGCCTGCCGGGCCCGGAGCCGGGCTGGTCCGGCGCCTGCCGGCCTGCCCGCGAGGCCGCCGCCGCGCTTCTAGGCGTGCCGGTCGAGGAAGTCGACGAGGTGGCGGGTGAACGCGGGGCGCGTGCGCCGCTCCAGGTGAATGCGGTGCCCGGCGCCGGTCAGGTGCACCACCTCGACCGACGGCTGGTCGGCGGCCAGCCGTTTGGCGTGCGCGGTGGTGAACACCGCGCCGAGCGCCTCGTCGGCGGCGAGCAGGAACACCGGCGCGGGCACCGGCGCGACCGTGTCGAGTGCCGCCAGCATCGAGCCGTCGAGCACCGCGTCGAGCACCCGCACGTCAAGATGCTTGAGGTTGAACGCGCAGGCCGTCACCGCGTCGTCGGAGCAGACGGTTCCCATCGCCGGCGTGGGCGGCGGCCCGAACGACGTGGTCGCGAGCCGGCCCGCGATCTCGTCGATCGACAGCCCCTCGCGCTGCCACTGGTCGGCCGCCGACCGCATCGCCACGAAGACCGCCGGGGCCGTCGTCGCGCCGTCGTCGGCGCCGGCCCGGCGATAGAGCGGCGGGTCCTCCAGGAAGGCGGCCGTGACCAGGTCCGGGTGGCGCTGGGCGACGGTCCACGCGACGGCGCCGCCGAGCGAATGCCCCACCAGCGTCGCCGGGCCGCCGACGACCTCGCGCAGCACGGCGGCGACGTCGGCGGCGAACTGCCCGAGCAGGTAGGTGCCGGCGGCGCGGTCGGAGCGGCCGTGGCCGCGGAAGTCGACCTTCACGACCCGGCGCTCGGCGGTGACCGGCGGCGGCAGCCAGTCCCAGACCGTGCCGCTCGCCGTGACGCCGTGCAGGAACACGACCGGATGCCCGTCGGCGGGCCCGGCGAGGTCGACGTAGACGCCGACCCCACCGCAGTCGACCCGCATGATTGCTCGTCTGCCTACCACCACCGTCGCCTCCCGTCCTCGATCAGCGCCGGTCACGCCAGGCTAGACCGCGACGACTCCGGACGCCGCCGATGCTGAGCGATCATTCAGCTGGTTGCGGCGTCGCCGGTCGCTGACTGGGTCCCCCCGCGGGCGGTGACGGCGGCCCGTCGGTCGGCGACGTCGCGGGTCCCCCGCGTCCAGGTCTCGGCCATCAGGCCCTCCAGCAGGTGCGCCTCGGAGAGCGTGCCGGTGTCCGCGAGCTGGCGGTAGTGGCCCAGCAGCCGCCGCACGCCGCGCTGGTCGTTGCTGACGATGTCGGCGGCCAGCCGGCGGGCGGACGTCAGCAGCTCGGCGTGCGGCACGACGTGGTTGACGAGGCCGAGTTGCATCGCCTCGTCCAGAACGCCGGGTCCGCGCCAGCGTCCCGTCGGCTGACCGGCTCGTCGGGCGATCGGGCTACTTGTTGACCGTCGACATGTCGGCGTACCGCTCGCCGCGCACGGTGTCGCCGGCGCGGGCCAGCTCGGCGAGGTCCTGCGGGGTCAGCGTGACCGCGGACGCCCCCGCGTTGTCCGCCAGGTAGCGGCGCCGCTTCGTGCCCGGGATCGGGACGATGTCGGCGCCCTGGGCGAGCACCCAGGCCAGCGCGACCTGCGCCGGCGTGGCGCCGCGGGCCGCCGCGACCCGCTCGACCGCCGTGACGACGGCGAGGTTCGCGTCCAGGTTCTGCGCGGACATCCGCGGCATGTGTGCGCGGAAGTCGTCGGGCGCGAGGTCGGCGGGCTTGCGGAACGTGCCGGTCAGGAAGCCACGCCCGAGCGGGCTGTAGGCGACGAAGCCGATCCCGAGCGCCCGGGTCGTCGGCAGGATCTCCGCCTCCGGCTCGCGGGACCAGATCGAGTACTCGGTCTGCAGCGCGCTGATCGGGTGCACGGCGTGCGCCCGCCGGATCGTCGCCGGCGCCGCCTCGGACAGCCCCAGGTAGCGGACCTTGCCGGCGGCGACCAGCTCGGCCATCGCCCCGACGGTCTCCTCGATCGGCACGTTCGGATCGACGCGGTGCTGGTAGTACAGGTCGATGTGGTCGATCCCGAGCCGGCGCAGCGACCCGTCACAGGCCGACCGGACGTACTCCGGCCGGCCGTTGACCGGGCGGGCCGTCGGGTTGTCCGGGTCGAAGATGATGCCGAACTTCGTCGCCACGACGACCTCGTCGCGCCGGCCGGCGATCGCCCGGCCCACCAGCTCCTCGTTGGTGAACGGGCCGTACCGGTCGGAGGTGTCCAGGAAGTTCACGCCCAGGTCGAGCCCGCGGTGGATCGTGGCGACGGACTCCTCGTCGTCGCGGCCGGCGTAAAAGTCGGACATGCCCATGCAGCCGAGGCCCTGCGCCGAGACGACCAGGCCCTGGCTGCCCAGCGGGACCTGAACCAGCGCGACCGGAGCCGGCGGGACCTGGGCCGGCGGCACGTCGGATTGCGGGGCGGGGCTGGCCGGCGGTGTTGCTGCCATCAGATGAGCCTGCTCTCGGAGTTGGGCTCGCTCCTGCTCGCATATTTCGCGATCTTGGCGTCGATGGCGTCCAGGTGGCGGCTGACCTCGGCCAACCGCTCGGCGACGCGTCGGCGATGCCCGGCCAGCAGCTCGAACCGCTGGGCCTCGTTGCCGTCACCTGCCCGTACCAGTGCCGCGTACTCGGCGATCTGTCGAATCGGCATCCCGGTGCGCCGCAGTGCCGTGAGGGTGCCGATCCAGCGCAGGTCCGCGGCCGAGTAGCGCCGATGACTCGACCGGCGCGCCACCCGGTAGCGCATCAGCCCGGCCCGCTCGTAGTAGCGCAGCGTGTCCGCGCTCACGCCGGTCGCCTTCGCCGCCTGCGCGATGCTCAGGCCGGGCCCGCCGTCACGGTCGGTGTCCGAATCGGTGTCGGCGCTGGCGTCGGCGCACGGGCGGGCGGCCGCGCCGGTCGGGGCGTAGCTCGCGACGACGGCGTCCGCGCCGTTCGCGGGCCACGGGACGCAGTCCGTCGCCGTCGCCGGGGCGGCGTCGCTCGGCTCGAGCCGGATCTGGGTGGCGGAACCATCGACCATGCCCCGACGCTAGAACCTGGAGCGCGCTCCAAGTCAAACCTTGGCCGACGCCGGCACCCCGGCGGGACGCGTCGGCCCGTCGGCCCGTCGCGCCGTCGGCCCGTCGGCCCGTCGGCCCGTCGGCCGGTCGCGCCGTCGGCCCGTCGGCCTGTCGCGCCGTCGGCCCGTCGCGCCGTCAGCCCGTCGGGCCGCCGCGGGCGCGCAGCTCGGTGGCAAGCCCGGCGACCTGCTCCGCCAAGGCGTCCCACGGAAACCGTGGCGCCTCCCCTGCCGCACCGGGCGCGGGCACGGCGAACGCGTCGTCGTCGAACAGGACCCGCACCCCCCACGAACGCAGCGCGGCGAGACTCGCCGCGAACGCGGGATGCCGCGCCAGCTCCCGGTTCGGGAACGGCGCCAGCAGGATTGGTTTCCCGGCGCCGAGGCCCTCGTTGACGAGTCCCAGCACGAGGGTGTCCGAGATGCCGGCGGCGAGCTTGTTCACCGTGTTGAAGGTCGCCGGGGCGAGCACGAACGCGTCCGCCGGCGGCAGCACGTCCGGCTCCTCGGGCCGTTTGTACTCGGCCCGGACCGGATGCCCGGTCAGTTCGACCAGGCGGGCGACGTCCAGGAACTTCAGCCCCGACGGCGTCGCGACCACGCACACGTCCCAGCTCCCGGCGAGCGCCCGGACGACGAACGGTTCGACCTCCCTGGCCGGCTGCCCGCCGGTTACCAGGACGTACAACACCCCGCGCGCTCCGCTGGCCATGGTCGATGTCCTACCAGGTCCCGCCCCGGCGTTCGTGGGCGCTCACGCCGGAGCGCCGTGAACGTGGCCGGGCGCGAACACGGCCGACCGGGCGCATCGTTCCGCGGCGAGCGGGGATAGGGTCTGCGACCTATAGCCGTGCCCGGTAGAGGCGCGTCACCAGGAAGGGGCTGGTGGACTCTGGTGCAAGGGACAGACGTGAGCGACACGCTTGACGACCTGCCTCCCACGCACCGCGCCGTGGAGATGGAGGATCTGCCCGCGCTGCGGGACCTCCTGGACGCCGGTGCCGACATCCACGAGGAGCGCGGCGGCCTTACGCTCCTGCACCGGGCGATCGACATGGAGCTCGACGCGCACTCGCTGACCGGCGAGCCGCTGCACGTCGACATGACGGCCTACCTGCTGGCCCGCGGGGCCGACCCGTGCCGTCGGGCCGAGGGCGGCCACGGCCGGTCGGCGCGGCACCTGGCCGTCACCTGCGGCCACTGGCTCGCCGCCTGCCTGATCGACGAGTGGATCCGCACCCACCCCGACGCCGTCGACCTCGCCGCCGCCCAGCTGGCAACGGCCGACCGCGTCGGCGCCGCCCACGCCGCCCACGCCGCCCCGGACTGACGTCTCGACCGCCCATCGATGATCACCCGCCCGGCGTGCTGTTTGCGTCGAGGATCGCGCCCTGCCCGCGGGGCGGGGCGGCCTGCTCAGTCCTTCCAGCGGTCCAGGCCGGCTACGGCGATGCGCTCGGCGGCGTTGGACAGGTCACCGAAGTCCTGGCCGGCCATCACCCCGGCGGCGGCCCGGGCGGCGACGCCCTGCGCGATCGCGGCGAACTTGAAGTGCGCGAAGGCGACGTAGGCGCCCAGGTCGGCCAGGTCCGCGCCCGTGCGCGCGGCGTACCGCTCGACGAGCTGCGAGCGGACGGGGAAGCCGGGCATCGCCACGACGGCCGGGACCAGCAGCGGCGACGGTTCCCCCGGCTCCGTCCAGTAGAACAGGAGCATGCCCAGGTCGGCCATCGGGTCGCCGAGCGTGGACAGCTCCCAGTCCAGCACCGCCCTGATCCGCGCCGGGTCCGTCGGGTGCATCAGCACGTTGTCGAGGCGGTAGTCGCCGTGCACGATCGACGGCCGGGCCGGCTCGGTGAACGGGTGTTCCGCGAGCCGGCGGCCGAGCTCGGTGACCGCCGGGACCTCCCGGGACTTCGCCGCCTCCCACTGCCGGGTCCACGTCCGCACCTGGCGGCCCATGAACCCCGAGTGCCGGCCGTAGTCGCTCAGCCCGATCGCGACGGGGTCGACGGCGTGCAGCGACGCGAGGGTGTCCACCAGGGCGTTCCCGATCGCGCGCCGGTCGGCCTCGTCGTCGGCATACCCGGGCGGGAGGGTATCCCGGATGGCGTGGCCCTCGACCTTCTCCATCACGTAGAACGGCAGGCCGAGCGGGCCGGACTCGTCCTGGGCGAGCAGGATGCGGGCCACCGGGACGTCCGTGCCGGCGAGCGCCGCCTGCACCCGCGCCTCCCGGCCCATGTCGTGCGCGCCGCGCAGGATGTGCCCGGACGGCGGCCGCCGCAGCACCACCGACCCCGCGGCGCTCACCAGCTCGAACGTCAGGTTCGACTTGCCACCTGCGATCAGCCGCGGCTCGACGGTGCGCCACCGGTCGTCACCCACGGCCTCGGCCAGCAGCGGGCCGACCAGATCCGGACGGGTCAGATCGTCGAACTCGTCCACGTTTCCACCTCTCCACGTCAGCTGCACGGCGTCGCCCGCCGTCGCCGGTCCCACCAGACCGGACGATGCCCGGTCCGCCTGCCTGCTCGCCGGCGCCCGGTGGCCCGGACGCGGCCAAACTGCCGGGATCCCGCGTGGCGAATCCGAACGCGACGACGGTGTCCGGTTGTTGTCGAAGAGAGGCGGACGTGTACTCGTCAGTGTGACGACGACGGGGCCGCGGAGGTGACCATGGCTGTCCCCGGCGACGACAGGCGCGGGTGGGGCGCGCCCGGATCGGTCCGGCGAGCGGCCGGACGGGCCGGCGGGGCGTTGGTGCCGATGCTGCCCGGCTCGCGGCGGATGCTGGAGCTGCTGGCGGTCGGCGCGGTGAGCCTCATCCCGTGGACCATCCTGCTCGCCGTGACCCTGCCGGCGAGCCGCGAGGTGCATCAGTGGCGGGCCGCCTGGGTCGGGTTCGACGCGATGCTCATCATCGCGATGGCGGCGACGGCCGTGCTCGGCTGGCGGCGGCACCGCGCCGTGTTCCTGACCGGTCCGGCCACGGCGGTCCTGCTCGTCTGCGACGCCTGGTTCGACATCTCGTTCGACGCCGGCACCTCGGACGTCTGGGTCTCGGCGGCGCTGGCCGGCCTCGTCGAGCTGCCACTCGCGGCGTTCCTCATCATCCGCGGCTACCGGTTGCTGTCCATGCCGTTGCGCGGGGCCGGGCCGGCTAAGGCCGGCGTCGAACCGCCCGGTCGGCTCGGGGACCGGCGGCGGCCGTACGCCGACGTTCTCCCGGCAGGCGCTGGCGAGGGCCCGTCGTGGCCGAAGCCGGGGGAGCGCGCGGCGCCGGCGCCGCTCCGGATCGGCGTGGTCGTCGGCTCCGACCGGCCCGGGCAGGACGGTGCGCGGATCGCCCGGTGGGTGCGCGACCTGGCGGCGGCCCGCGCCGGCGTCGAGGGTGAGCTGGTCGACCCGCGTGACTACCCGCTGCCGGCGGCCGCCGAGCCGTATCCGACAGCGAACGCCGACGGCGAAGGTGGCCGGGTGCCGGCGTGGGCGGCCCGGATCGCGTCGTTCGACGGCTTCGTGCTCGTCGTCGCGGACCATGAGCGCGGCGGTGCCGGACGGTTCATCGGCCTCCTGAGCCGGCGGTACCCGGAATGGGGCGACAAGGCGGTCGGATTCGTCACCTACGGCGAGCCCGGTCACGCGGCGGACCCGGCGGGGGCGATCGCACGGCTGCGGCTGCTGGCCGGTGAGCTCCAGCTCGCGGACGTCCGCGACCACGTCGCCCTGGTGCCCGAAGCCGGCGACGGCGGGGCAGGGCGGTTCGAGGCGCGCGACGGTGATCGCGAAGCGGTGGGCGCGCTGCTCGGGCAGGTCGTCGGCTGGAGCGCGGCGCTGGCGTCGCTGCGCCGAACGGTCACGCCCTGACACCGGCCGACCCGACCCGGGTTCCGGCCGGTCCTGACCACGTCGTGGTCAGGAGCAGCCGGAGTCACACGTCGTGGTCAGGGCCGTCGGGGGGTTCCGTCTGGCGGCGCAGCGACCAGTAGAGGATCTCCAGGTCGCGGTCGGTTTCGCCGGTCCACGCTGGGTTGGCGTGCTCCGCGAACAGATAGGCGCCGTATTCGCCGGTGACCGCGACCTCGTCGCCGGCTGCCGCGTAGGCGCGCATCCGCAGCGCGAAGAGGCCGGGGTGGGCGGGGTGGACGACGAGGGCGCGCTGGCTGGCGGCGAGGGCCCCGTCGGGGTTGCCCGACCGTAGCTGAAGCTCGCCGAGAAGCAGCGCGGACCGCACGACGGTGCCGGTGAGCGCCGAGCCCAGCTCCCGGCGAAACCACTCGGGGTGGATCGGCGGCGCGGTCACCAGATCGAGCCCGGCCGTGAGGACGGGGATCGCGACCTCGGGCCGGCGCTGGTAGGCGGTGGCGTAGTCGAAGCGGTGCCGGAGCAGGTCGACGTCCGTGACGACGCGGGAATCCAGCCGCAGGACGTCCTGATGGCTCGGGATCCAGCTTCTCGCCTCGGGGCCGGCGAGCTCGACGAGCAATCGGCGGGCGAGGGCCAGCCGGTTGCGGACCGACACGGCGTCGATCCCCGTCGGCCAGACGGCGGCGGCCAGCTCGGCCCGCAGACGGCCTCGATGGGTCGCCAGCCACGCGAGCACCTCGAACGTGCGCTCGGTGGCGAGCTCGTCGCCCGGGCGCCGGCCGGCACGGTCGACGGCGCCCAGCGGCCCGAGCAGGGTGATCTGGACCTGCCAGCCCGGCTCGGCGTAGGGCGGGGGAGCGGCGACTCGTGGCCGCTCGCCACCGGGCCCGGCGGTACCCGACGGGGTCCTGGGTGCGGCGGCGTCCTCTCCGGGACCGCCATGCGCCGGGGCGGCGGGCCGGCCGTTGGCGCTCAGGTCGTAGTCCGCCGGCGCGTCCGCGAGGCCGCGGGCAGCGGCGGCCAGGAGCGGTGACCGCGCGAAGGCACCGCCCGGGGGCCCGTCGGACTCCGGCCCGCCCGCACCCGAACCGCGTGGTTGGGAAGCACGTGCTTCCCAACCACGTGCTTCCGTACTTCGTGCGCCCCAGCCGGCCTGACGTGGCTCGCCCACGTACGCGGGGCCCGCGGCGGCGGTGGCGACTTCCCCCTCCGTTCGAGGCAGCGGTGGCGCCGGGGCTGCGGCGCGCCGCAGCACCTCCACCGAGATCGGGTCGACATCCGGGTCATCCCCGCCGGGCCCCGCCGCGGAATCCCAGGCGGCCGCGGCGGCGGCGGCCTCCGCCCGGCGCCGCCGCCGGGACGAGGTCGACGCGACGGCCGCCGTCCCGACCAGGCCGGCCGCGAGCACCCAGGTCTCGGCCTGGTAGGTCGGCACGTCCTGGCTGTGCGGGCTCGGCCTCGTCGGGCCCGCGGGCCCGCCCGACGCCTGACCGGGCTCGGTCGCGCCCGGGACCGAGCCCGCGTCCGACCCGAGCGGTGGCATTGGCATGGCCGGCCAGGACGGTGCGCCGCTCGGCGAGGTACCGCCAGGCCCGGCCGCCCCGGCCGACGGCGGCGGCGCGGTCAGCGCAGGCGTGCTCGCTGGCGGCGATGGCGGCGCGGTCGGCGGCGCCGCGGCCGGCGCGCTCGGCCGCGGCGCCGGCGACGAGGGGGCTGCGGGTGGTCGCGTCCCGGCGGGCGCCCGCGGCGTCGCCGACGGCCGGGGCGACTCGCCCGTCGACGCTCCGGGAGGGGCGGGTGCGTTCCCGCTCCCGGCGGTCGGCGCACCGCCGGGAGCGGGCCCGGGCCCGCCGCCGGGCACGATCCCGCCGCCGGTGACCGAGATGACGTTGCCGGCCGCGTCGAGGCTCGGCAACGCGAGCCGCATGCCGGGGTTGATCACGTCGGGGTCGGTGAGCCGACGGCCCGAGGAATCCGCCGTTCCGCGGTTGGCGGCGAAGACGGCGTCGACCGCGGCGGACAGCTGCTCGTCGGCAGCCTCGGGGTAGCGGTCCTCGACGATCGACCAGAGGGACTCGCCCGTCTGGACGGTGTGGCTCACGGCCGTCGGGACCAGCGTTCCCGGCCGCGCGTCCACCCCCGCCGCGCCGCCGGCACCGGCACCGGCACCGGCCGAACCCGTCGGGCTGGCCGAGCCGACCGGGCTGGCCGAGCCGCCGGCGCTCGCCGGGCCGACAGGCGAAACGAGGCTCACCGGGCCGGAGTCGGCCGTCGTGGCGGCCGGTCGCGGCTCCGGGCTGTCGGCGGCGAGCGCGGCGCGACTGGACATCAGTGCCGCGACGACGACGCCCGCGGTAGTGACGAGACGGGTGGTGCCGCGACGCACGAACCGGGGCGCCGGCGCGGCGGGCAGCGCCCTGGCGGCGGGCCGGGCGCTGCCGGACGGTGCCGCCGCGGCGCTCGTCCGGCTGCCTCGGCGATGCGGTGCGGGCCCCGCGGTGCGACCCCGCACGTCGCGGGCCGCGTGCGCGTCGGTGCCCCGGCCGGTGCCGTCGGTGCCCCGGCCAGTGCCGGGCGCGGCCGCGCCGGCCCGGGTCCGGTCGGATGTCCTGGCCCGCTGGGCGGCGATCTCGAAGCCGACGCAGACGACGAGCCAGCCCCACAGCAGCCAGCTCACCGCCGCGACGACGTCCCACCCGGCATACGCCTGGCCGGCCATCGGCAGCGGGTTGGCGCGCCACGTCCACAGCAGGATCGGGACGGCGATGAGGAGCACGCCGAGCGAGGTCAGCGCGGCGAGCCCGCGGACGACGTCGGTGACCGCGGGCCACCCGGCCCCCGCCGCCCGATCGACGAACGCGCCGCCCCGAGACCCACCGGCACCGCGCGGCGCGTCTCGGTGGTCCGGCGCGCGGGTGGAGTCGGGGGCGGTGGGAGTGTCCGAGGCCCAGGCCGGCCGGCCGGCCGGGCGGCGACGGTCGCTGATGCCCCGTCCGGTCCGCGCCGACCGGTGAGGCCGACGCCGAGCGGACCCGGGCTCGGCCGCGGCGGATTCTTTGGGTGGTGCGGCCCGAGGCGCCGCCGACGGTCGCGTCATCGGGCGGCGCGCGCGATCAGACAGCTGGCGCGGGATCGGAAGCCGGGACGCATGGGCCCTCCCCATGAGGCGTGGCGCGCCCCCTCGGTGCCGACGCGGACGCAGTCGGCTCGCCGTCGGGCTGGGACCGTCCGGACAGTCCGGCGTATTCGCCAACAAACAGGTGGTACCACACCAGGCGTTTCGTGAGTAGTCACGGCCGGCGACCTGTGGATAACCGTGCAGGATGTCACGCCCACGCTCAGTAGCATGCGGGCCGTCGACGAGCCGAAGTACGCAAGCCGTCCGTCAGACCGGCGCGCGGCCGTAGAAGGCCTCCGTGACGTACGGAAGGTGGACCTGGCCGTCCGTCGCGTGCTTCGCGCACAGGGCACGGACCTCGCGGATGAACAGCGGCCCCGCGGCGGCGATGGCGTGCTGGCCCTGGGTCGAGGTGGAGCTCATCGCGACGAACGCGTTGGTGGCGAGCGGCTGCCGCCAGGACCTCGTGCGCTGTTCCACCTCGCCGAAGTGAGCGGAGAGCTCCGCGTGCACGTCGACGGGCTGAAAGGCGGAGCTGCGGCTGTGAAACGGCGAGATCTCGCCGAGGAGGTCCTCGTACTCGGCCGCGAGGCCGCCGACCTGCAAGTCGCGGGTGTTGTGGACGACCATGCACACGCCGCCCGGCCGCAGCGCCCGCGCGGCGGCGGCCAGAAACGCCGGCCGGTCCAGCCACTGGTACGACTGCGCCGAGACGACGAGATCGACGTTGCTGAACCGCCCCAGGTACTCCTCGGCCTTGCCCTGCTCCCAGGCCACGTGCGGGAACTTCTCCCGGCCGATCCCGATCATCTCGCCGGACACGTCGACGGCGTGCACCGACGCGTCGACCGGCAGCTGCGGCAGCAGCGCCTCCAGCGCGATGCCGGTGCCCGCGCCCACGTCCACGACCGTCGGGGAGCCGCCCGGCGGCAGCAGGGCGACGGCATGGGCGAACAGCTCGACCGGGTACCGGGGCCGGGTGCGCTCGTACCTTTCGGTCGGCCCGTCGAGCTTCGTCGAGGGAGTAACCATGCCTCGATGATCCCCGCGCCGCCGCCCGGTCCCCGCGCCGGGGCGGCCGCCACGCTTGACCGTCACCCTTGGTAGCCGAGGCGTCCGAAAGGTCGACACCACCGGCACCCGTAGGGCACCATCGAGCATGCCGGTCGGGCCGGCGCGGACCCCCCCGTACCGCACCGACCGACCGGCACCTACCCGTGACTGCCGGAGCTGGCGCGCGGGTCCGGTCGTTTCGGTCGAGGCGGCCGGCTCAGGCGGTCGGCGTGAACGAGGACGGCACGCGCGGGCGCATGACGTCCGGAACGGTCGGCTCGGCGGCGAGCAGGCGCATGAGCAGGCCCAGCAGCTGCTTCTGCTCGCCGAGTGTGAGCACGCCGAGCGAGCGCGGCGGAACCGTCAGCAGCTCGAGGGCCTGGGCGAGGACATCTGCGCCCTGCTCCGTCAGCACGACCGTCTTGGCCCGCCGGTCGGTGGGGTGCGGCTCGCGGCGGGCGAGGCCGCGGCGCTCCAGGAAGTCCACGACGCTGGTCAGGTACGACGGGTCGTGCCGGAAGGTCTCGACCAGCTCGCGCATCGGCCGGGGCCCGGAGGTGAGCCCCATGAGTATCTTCAGGGCGGCCGGGGTCAGGTCCATCGCCTGGCAGACGTCGTGCATGCGCGTGTGCGACTCGCCACCCATGGTCACCGCCAGCATGGCGCGCCAGGTTTCCCGTGCGAGTGTCACCTCGTCGCTTGACTGCCGAGCGGCCTCGATCATGTATCGATCGTAGTCGGTGAGACCGCCGTTTGGTCTTTGTTGGAACAATATGTTTGACACAACTCAACGATCGCCTGCATGCTGGGCGACGACAGTTCCGCTCCGTCCCGTCCGGTCGCCCGGAGGGGCCGCGTCCGGGATCGGCCCTGGTCGGCAGCGTCCGCCATGGCGACCGCCGGCGCGACCAGCTCCCCGCGCCAGCCGCGATCTTCCGGGAGATCACTCGTGCCCGACCACCCGACCGAGGGCCCGCCGGCCAGCGCCGCGCCGGATCCCACTTCGGACAAGCTCGACCCCGCCCTGCTCCGCCTCGCCGGCACCGTGATGCTCGGCGCGATCATGGTGATTCTGGACACCACGATCGTCTCGGTCGCGATCCACGACCTGGGCAGCGAGTTCGACACGTCGCTGTCCACGATCTCCTGGGTGACGACCGGCTACCTGCTCGCGCTCGCCGTGGTCATCCCGCTGGCCGGCTGGGCGTCGGAACGCTTCGGCGCTATCCGGATGTGGAACATCTCGCTCGCGCTGTTCGTCATCGGCAGCGCGCTGTGCGGCCTGGCGTGGTCCGCGCCGGTCCTCGTGCTGTTCCGCGTGCTGCAGGGGCTCGGCGGCGGCATGATCATGCCGATCTGCATGACCCTGCTCGCCCAGGCCGCCGGCCCGCAGCGAATGGGCCGGGTCATGAGCATCATCGGCGTCCCGACCCTGATAGCCCCCGTGCTCGGCCCGGTCATCGGCGGCCTCATCGTCGACAACCTGAGCTGGCGCTGGATCTTCTACGTCAACCTGCCGGTCGGCATCGTCGCGCTGTTCCTGTCGTGGCGGGTGCTGGGGCGTGGCGACCGCGGCGCGGCCGAACGCCGGCTGGACGTCCCCGGCCTCGCGCTGATCTCGCCCGGCCTTGCGGCGCTGGTCTACGGCCTGTCCGAGGCCGGCAACAGCGGCGGCTTCGGTGCCACCAAGGTGCAGGTCGCCATCCCGCTCGGCATCGTGCTGCTGATCGGCTTCGTCGTGCACGCGCTGCGCCGGGCCGACCCGCTGCTCGACATGAAGATGTTCCGCAACCGGCCGTTCAGCGTCGCGAGCATCGCCACCTTCGTCGTCGGCGGCACGTTGTTCGGCGCGATGTTCCTGCTGCCGCTGTACTACCAGGTCGTCCGCGGGCAGAGCGCGATGGCCGCCGGCCTGCTGCTTGCGCCGCAGGGCCTCGGCGCGATGATCGCCATGCCGTACGCTGGCAAGATCGCCGACCGGCGCGGTGCGGGCTACGTCGTCCCGGTGGGCATGGCGGTGATGCTCCTCGGCACCCTGGCGTTCACCCAGGTCGACGGGAACACCAGCGAGGTCGTGCTGGCGCTGTCCCTGTTCGTACGCGGACTCGGCTTCGGCGCCGCGATGATGCCGGCCATGGGCGCCGCCTATCAGACGCTCGCGCCGGCGGACATCCCGCGGGCGTCGACGACGATCAACATCCTGCAGCGGGTCGGCGGCTCGATCGCGACGGCCCTGGTCGCCGTCGAGCTGCAGCGCGGCATCGCCAGCCGGCTGCCCGGTCAGTCCAGTGGCGGGAACGCCCTGGCCGCGACTTCCGCGCAGAAGCTGCCGGCGACCATCGCCGACAAGGTCGGTGCCGCCTTCGGCGCGACCTTCTGGTGGGTCGTGGGCCTCGCCGCCATCGGCTTCGTGACGAGCCTTCTCCTGCCCCGCCACCCGGCGGCGCCCCGCGGCCCGGCCGGCGCGGGCGGCGACGCCCCGGCCGCCGAGCCCGCCCGCCTGGTCGTCGCGGTCGAGTAGGCGGCCGACCGCACGGCGGGCCGTCGCGGGACGGGCGCCCGCTCCCGGCCCCCGCAGCGACGAGAAATCCCCAGCCGATCAGATCGGCTGGGGATTTCTCGTCGCACCCCGAACCGTCCGCAGCGGCCGACCGGCTACGCTTTTCCCGATCTCGGCTGGGGTGGGTAGATAGCGCACGGATTGTCCTTCACCACGCGAGGGCAGCCATGTCGCGAGTGACATGCCGCAAGGAGGACCCATGTCGACAGATGAGGCCGAGACACCGGCAGCCTCCCGGGCTGGCTCGACGACCGCCACCGGCGTCGTTCCCCGGGTCACGAAGACGCCGCCGGCCCGCCCGAACGTCCTGCCACCGTCCGAGTCACCCCGGAGGTTCGCCGCGCCCCGCTACCTGGTCCTCTGCCTGCTCGGCATCGCCATGCTCGCCTCACTCGGCGGCTGGATCGCGATGGTCCTCATGGACAAGGAGGTGCCCGAGGGCTTCCCGGTCGTCATCGGCACCGTCATCGGCGGCCTCGTCGGCATCGCCGCCACCGACCGTTCCTGAGCCGACCGTTCCTGCGCCGGCCGTTCCTGAGCCGACCGTTCCTGGGCCGGCCGCGCCTGGGCCGGCCGCGCGGTCGAGCAGCTCGGCGAGGTGCACGCCGTGGGTGCCGGCGAGCTGCTCGAGCTGGGTGCGGCAGGAGAAGCCGTCGGCGAGGACGACGTCGTCCGGGCCGGCGGCGCGGACCGCCGGCAGCAGCGCCGTCTCGGCGACGGCGACGGACACCTCGTAGTGGCCCTTCTCGACGCCGAAGTTGCCGGCGAGCCCGCAGCAGCCGCCGACGGCCCGGATCTCGGCGCCGGCGGCGGCGAGCAGCGCCGCGTCCGGCGCCCAGTCGAGAATCGCGTGGTGGTGGCAGTGCGGCTGCGCGACACCCCGGACGCCGTCGAGGCGTGGCGGCACCCACCCGGGCGTCGCGGACAGCAGCTCGGCGAGGGTGCGGGTCGCCGCGGCTACCCGGGCGGCGTCGGGGTCGTCATGGAGCAGCTCGACGACGTCGCGGCGCAGCACGGCGGTGCAGGACGGCTCCAGACCGACGACGGGCATGCCGGCGTCGAGTGCCGGGCGCAGCGCGGCGACGGTGCCGCGCAGCCGCCGGCGGGCCGTGTCGAGCTGGCCGGTGGAGATCCAGGTCAGCCCGCAGCAGACCGGCTTCTCGGCGATCCGCACCTCGTAGCCCGCCGCCTCCAGGACGCGCACCGCCGCCCGGCCGACCGCCGGGCTGAAGCTCTCGGTGAACGTGTCGACCCACAGCAGCACGGGACCATGCGGCGCCGTGGCCGTCGGTCCGGGTCGGCGGCTGAACCACCGGCGGAACGTCTCGGGGGCGAACTCGGGCAGGTCCCGGCGCCCGTCGATGCCCCCGAGGCGCTTCGCGAGCCGCGCCACCGCAGGCTGGCGCAGCGCCGCACCGGTCAGGCGCGGGGTGCGCGCGGCGGCGCGGGCGAACAGCGGCAGCCAGCCGAGGCTGTAGTGGGACGCCGGCCGGGGCCGGTGGCGGTAGCGCTGGTAGAGGGCCTCGGCCTTGTAGGTCGCCATGTCGACGCCGGTCGGGCAGTCGGTGGCGCAGCCCCGGCAGGACAGGCACAGGTCCAGCGACTCCTCGACCTCCTTCGCCCGGAAACCGCGCACCAGCGTGCCGTTCGCGACCTCCTGCAGCACCCGGGCCCGACCGCGGGTGGAGTCCTTCTCGTCCCGGGTCGCGAGGTACGACGGGCACATGACGCCGCCGGCCGCGGTGTTGTCCGCCCGGCAGCGGCCCATGCCGACGCAGCGGTGCAGCGCCGTCGTCAGGTCGCCGCCGTCCTCCGGGTAGGCGAACGCCAGGTTGCGGCGCAGCGGCTTGGCCAACGGGACCCGCAGGTCCGCGTCGAGCGGGACCGGGTCGACGAGGATGCCGGGGTTGAGGATGTTGCCCGGGTCGAAGGCGTGCTTGACCGCGGCGAACGCGTCTAGCGCCGCCGGCGAGTACATGTAACGGAGCAGCTCGCCCCGGGCCCGGCCGTCGCCATGCTCGCCGGACACCGACCCGCCATGCCGCGCGACCAGCTGAGCGCTGGCGACGAGGAACTCGCGGAACGGCGTCGGGTCGCTGCGGTAGTCGAACGGGAAGTCGATTCGGACATGGACGCAGCCGTCGCCGAAATGCCCGTACATCAGGCCGTCCAGCCGGTGCTGAGCGAGCAGCTCCGCGAACTCCCGCAGGTACGGCCCGAGCCGCTCGGGCGGGACGGCCGCGTCCTCCCACCCCGGCCACGCGGGCGCCCCCGCCGGCGTGCGACCGCCAAGCCCCGCGCCGTCCTCCCGGATCCGCCACAGCGCACGGGCCGCCGCGCCGGTCACCACCGCCGAGTCCAGACAGCCGGCATCGGCGGCCAGCTTGTGCGCCGCGGCGACCGCCTCCGCCTCGGTCGCGCCGCCAGTCTCGACGAACAGCCAGCCGCCGCCGCGCGGCAGGTCGGGCACCGCCGCCGGCCCGCGCCGCGACCGCACCACCTCGACGAGCCGGGCGTCCAGCCCCTCCAGCGCGATCGGCGCGTGCGCCCGCACCGCGCCGGTCGCCTCCGCCGCCGCCGGCATGTCCGGGTAGCCGAGCACCGCCAGCGCGACGGCCGCCGGCGCAGCCACCAGCCGAACCGTGGCCTCGACGACCACCCCGAGCGTGCCCTCGGTTCCGACGAGGAACCGTGCCAGGTCCGCCCCGTTCTCCGGGAGCAGATGCTCCAGCGAGTAGCCGGAAACCTGCCGGGTGAACCGGCCGAACTCGGTGCGGATCAGCTCGAGGTTGCCGCTGACGATCCGATCCAGCGCCGCGCCGACCGGCCCGGCGCCGCCGAGGCCCGCGCGGCCGAGGGCCCGCGCCGCGAGGGGCTCGCCGCCGGCCGTCAACAGGTCCAGCGAGATTACGTTGTCCGCGGTGCGGCCGTAGCGCATCGCCCGCGCGCCGCAGGCGTTGTTCCCGATCGCGCCGCCGATCGTCGCACGCGCGTGGGTCGACGGGTCCGGGCCGAACCGCAGCCGGTGCGCCGCCCCGGCCACGGTGACCTCGTCGAGGATCGCCCCCGGCTGGACCCGCGCCGTCCGGGCCGCCGGGTCGACCGCCAGCACCGCGTTCATGTACCGGGAGAAGTCCAGCACCAGCCCGGCGCCGACCGCATTGCCGACGATCGACGTCCCGCCGCCCCGCGACGTCAGCGGCACCCCCGCCTCGCGCGCCGCCGCCAGCGCCGCCGCGACCTCGTCGGCATCGTGCGGGAACACCACCGCCGCCGGCACGACCCGGTAGTTCGACGCGTCCGACGAGTACTCGGCTCGCCGGCGCGCCGACACATCGACCTCGCGCAGGCCCGCCCGGGCCAGCGCCGCCGTCACCGCCCGCGGATCGCTCACCCGCCCATCCTGCCTGGTCCCACCGGGCCGCGGCCGACCGGGCCGCCGCTGTCAGGACCGTCGGCCGGGCTGGTCCCGCTCGGTGCGGGCGTCCCGCAGCTCGTGCTGACCGGGCAGGTTCATCGGGATCTCGCCGCGGTCGCGGGCGTACTCCCGCAGCACGGGAGCGAGGTAGTTGGCGCACGGTCCGCCGAGTCCGGCCAGATCGCCCGCGGCCGCGACGAACCCGATCGCGTCCAACTCCGGGTCGTGGCCGTGAGACCGCTCGGCCTCGGCCAGGGACGCGTAGCGCTCGCGCAGCCAGCCGGCGGGCCGGGGTGGGGCGGCGAACAGGACGCCCACGTCCCGCTGGGGGGTCAGGATCAGCCGGTGCAGGTCAAGCTGTTCCGGCGCGATCGGCGCGCCGACCTCCTCCGCCATCTCGCGGGCCGCGAGCACGCGCAGGTCGTCGATCGTGAGCGGCTCACCGACCGTCGCCGGTGGCTCGCTCGTCCCGCTGGGAAGCTGCCAGCGACCCGGAGCCGCCGTCCATGGCGCCATCCGGCCGACCAGGAGCCGTCCGTCATCCGTCGGCTGGGCCACGCTGACGTACAGATGCGGAAGCCAGCAGGTGGCGCCGGGAACCGCGCGCGGCAGGTAGTGCCGGTAGGTCGCACGGATCCAGTCGAGGACCAGACCGCCTTCCGGCCCGGCGCCGTGTGAGCTGGCAGCGCCCCGGGCGGCGCCGTCTGGGTCGCCGTGGTCTTGGGCGGCGCTCCACAGCCCGCCGCACGCCGCCACCGGCCCGTCGAACATGCGCGGACTGGCCCGGACCGCGTCGGCCCAGACCCGGTCGGTGAGCTCCCGCTCCTCGGCCGTCAGCGGCGGCGCCTCGATCTCACGTAGCCGCAGCCGCCCGGCCGGCATGAGCGTGGTCTCGTCCGGCGCAGCCAGCCAGTCCGTCACCTGATCAGACTCGCACAGCTGGCGCCGCGAGCGCCGCCAGCTCCGTCGGTGTCCGAGTGCGGCCGGGGGCCGCCGCGCCTGATCTGGCGCGGTCCGCCTAGACATCCCACGGTTCTAACTGTCAAGCGGCGATCTTCTGGTCGGTGTGGCTGGGCCAGGCGGTGGCTTCGTCGTAGGGGGTGTGGTGGCGTAGGCAGCCGTGCAGGATGCCGACGCGGTAGTTGTCAAGTCAAATGAGACAGTTTGTGTCTACTGGACGGGTTTGTGCTGGACGGTGGGCTGGTTGATCCACGCGGGGTCGGGCAGCCGTGGTGGCCGGGGACGGCGGGTGAACCGGT